>JACCED012391199.1_pt1 | contig 34946 bp, 34 predicted proteins | sample 7455021 | NCBI WGS metagenome assembly JACCED01 (sample SAMN15323456, study PRJNA562643) | freshwater metagenome | isolation source: river surface water | place: USA:Blue River Watershed | collected 2017-08-19
TAATACTATACCAAAATCTATCAATATATATATTATTTAAATTATAGTTAATTTTATTTAATAGTTCTTTAATAGTTAATAATTTAAAATCTTGTTTAATAATAGTATTTAAATCAATATTTTTTAAATTAGTAATAGACATATTTTTATATGGTAATTTTTTATATAATAATATTTTTATATAGTATTTTTTTATATAAAAATATTTTATAAAATTCTAAATAGAAATTCAAAAAAAAATAAATATTATTATGTGTATTAATATTGTTATTTTCTAAATGTGCTATAACACATTTCTAATTATTTAAAATTGAATTAAAATTTATATTAAATATATATAATATATATATAATAAAGGTATTATAAATAATTAGAAATTATGGATTCTATTAATAATATTAATTCTAATGATTTAATTGCCATTCTTGATTCTATGTTAAATAAGAAAAAAGGTCTTATTGAACATCATATAGAATCAATGAATAAATTTAATGAAACTGGTATTAAACAAATTATGATTAATGGATTTAATATTCAAGTTGAATTAAATAATGAACGTAATCAAACAGAAGAAGATAAACAAATTATTAAATATTTAATGAAAGCTAATATTACTGATGTAAGATTAACATCTCCAGTAACAATTAATTATGATACACAAAAACCTCAAATATTATATCCTAATGAAGCTCATATTAAAGATTTAACTTATAGTTCACCAATGTATGTTGATGCTGATATTATATGTACTGCTTATAAAAAAGATGGTTCTGAAGAAATTAAAAAAGAGCAAATTAAAAACTATAGGCTAGGGTCTATTCCAATTATGGTTGGAACTAAACTATGTAATACATATAATAAATCAAGAGATACTTTATTAAATTTGAATGAAGATCCCACGGACCTTGGAGGCTATTTTATAGTTAAGAGCAATGAGTGGATTGTGGACAGTCTAGAATCGATGAAATTCAACGGTAGTCGAGAATTCAAGAATGTAGGCCATAAAAACGAGTTGTGTCGTGGAGATATAATTTCTAAACCTGGTGATAATTTTGAGAATTCGTCTATTTTATTTACAAAATTGTTAACTAATGGAAATCTAATTTTTGAAGTAACAAATAATAAATTTAGAGATATTTCTATTCCATTTTATGTTCTCTTTAGAGCATTTGGAATTTCATCAGATAAAGAAATTATTGAACATATTACATATTCATTAGATGAATCAGATCCTGTTATTAAGGATATGTTAACTATATTAGAAAAAGCTTTTTTATCAAAATATACACCAATATCAGATGCATATAAAATAAATAATCAGATTGAAACATTAGAATTAATTGGTAAGCATATTAATGAATTTTATTTATCAAATTTAACAACTGCAAATAAAAATAATGATAATACACGAAAATATAATATTAATAATGTTTTACAAATTTTAGATAAAGATATTTTACCACATATTGGTTTAACACCAGAAGATAGATATAAAAAGGTTAGATATCTTGGTTATTTAATTCATCGTTTATTACTAGTTCATTTAGATATTTTACCATCAACTGATAGAGATTCTTATACTAACAAAAGAATCAATACAGCTGGGGTTTCTTATGCTAAAGTATTTAAAACTAATTTTAACTTTGCAATTGTTCAACAATTACGTAGACAATTCACTAAAGATTTAAAATCTACAACATTTTCTAATCTTAATTTAAAACATAGTTTTGAAACAGCAATTTATGGACACGAATTTGAACGCGCTTTAATTCAAGCAATTGTTACAGGTGATAAAACTATTAATATTAATAGAAAAGCGGTTCAAAATCGTTTATCATCACAACAATTACATAGAAAAAATCAAATTAATGTTATTAGCGCATTAAGAAATATTAATACTGCTAATACATCAAGTGCAAAACAATCATCACGTGCTAATGAAATGAGAAGATTTCATTCATCAATGATTGGATATATTTGTTGCGTACAATCTGCTGATACAGGTGAAAAAGTTGGTATGCAAAAACAAATGGCAATCAGTGCTAAAGTTTGTTTAGGCTCTTCATCAGAAATATTAAAAGATATTTTATTAGAAGATCCTGATTTAATTAAATTAGATTATAAATTAACTAATTTAGAAATTTATACTAAAAAATTGACCAAGATCTTTATTAATGGTAATTGGTTAGGTTGTTGTATAAATTATTTAGATTTTATGAATAGATATAAAAATAAACGTAGAAGAAATGAAATCCATTATTTAACTACTATTACTTTAGATGTTCAATCTAATGAATTATATTTCTGGGTTGATATTGGTCGTATAGTAAGACCATTAATTATAGTATACAATAATGAAGAAGAATTCAATAAATCAAATAAAAAAATCACATTTAAACAATATATTAATCTTACAAAAGAACATATAATTAAATTAAATGGTGGTATTATTAATTATGAAGATTTATTAAATGAACAAATTATTGAATTTATTGCTCCAGAAGAGCAACAAAATTGTCTGATTGCAAAGGATATTGAAACATTAAATAAACATATTAATGATCCTTTAGTTAGATATACACATTTAGATATTCCACAATCGATTATTGGAATTCCTGGATTAACAAGTCCATTTTCCAATCATAATCAAGCAGCTAGAGTTGTTTTTCAAACAAATCAAGTTAAACAAACTTGTGGAATTCCTTGTTTAAATTTTCCATTTAAATCATATAAGGAAATGCATTTACAAGTATATAATCAAAAACCTTTGATTAAAACAATTGCTAATAAATATTATGCACCAATAGGTATGAATTCTATTGTTGCTGTAATGATTTATGGTGGTTATAATCAAGAAGATTCACTAATTATTAACAGAGGTGCTATTGATAGAGGACTTTTTACAACTCATCATTTTACCTTTGAAAAAACAGAATTAGAGAAAAATGAAGAATTTACTAATCCAGATCCAAGTGTTACAGCAGATATTAAAGCTTATTCTAATTATGATAAATTAGTAAATGGCGTAGTACCTGTCGGAACATATATTGAAAATGGTGATGTAATTATAGGTAAAATTGGAAAATTAAATAAAAGTGAACAATATGATAATTTTAAATATTATGATAAATCACTTGTTTATAAATATGATGAACCAGCTTATGTTTGGGAAGTCATTAAAGGACGAAATGAAGAAGATAATTTATTTTGTAAAATTGTTTTTAGAAGCGTTCGTAAAGTCGATATCGGAGATAAATTCTGTCTAGATAATACTCACGAAGTATTAACCGAAACAGGATGGAAGAATATTTCAAATATGACTATAAAAGATAAAATTTGTATTTTAGATAATAATAATATTAAATATGAAAATCCATCAGAAGTTAATTGTTTTGACCATGATGGTAATTTATATAATGTAAATTCACAAAAAATGGATATTACATGTACATTAAATCATAAATTATATGTTAAAACTAATACGAATAATGATTATGAATTAATTAAAGCACAAAATCTTATAAATAAAGATTATTGGTGTAAAAAAAATGGTATTAATATTAATAAAGATATTAAATATTTTATATTACCAGAATTTATCCATGATAAATTTAAAAAATATAATAAAGTTGAAATTAAATATGATATGAATCTTTGGTTAGAATTCTTTGGAATTTATATTGCTGAAGGTCATATTGATAATAGTAAAATGATTAGAATTTCAGCTCATAAAGAAAGAATTAAAAATAAATTAAATGATATATTGCCAAAACTAAATATTGAATATATTATTTATCCTAATGAAAATAATTATTATTATTTAAAGGGTAATTTACAATTGAGTAATTATTTATCTCAATTTAATAAAGGTATTTATAAATATTTACCTGAATTTGTATGGAATTTATCTCAAATTCAATGTAGAATTTTATTAAATTCTCTTATTTTAGGTGATGGTTATACAAAAGGTAATAATCAAATTTATTATACTGGTTCAGAACAATTAGCAAATGATGTACAAAGATTATCAATTCATGCTGGTTTTAGTTCTAAACTATCAATTAAAAGATTTGCTAATGAAGAAGTTATAATTAAAAATAATAAAACTATAAGAAAAACAAATCAATATGCAATTTCTATTACTAAAGATATTAAATCATTAGAATGTAAAATTTCAAAAAATACTAATACAACTGAAATTTCATTAATTAATAAAAAATGTAAAGTTTACTGTCCTACAGTTTCTACTGGTATCTTTATGATACGCAAAAATGGAAAATGTTATTGGACAGGAAATAGTTCACGTTCGGGTTAATTCTGGCTCGAGATAGTCAGTGTGAAAAGCATATGCTGGCTAGTGAAGCTAATCACTAGGTTTTTAAGATTAGTGGAGCAAGATCATTAAATTGCGGGAAACCCCTAAAGCTAATACTACTATTTTATTATAGAAATATAATAAAAAACTCCGATTAATTGTCGGTAAGAGTAATAATGTATTAGATGTTACAATGGGCAATCTGCAGCCAAGCACCTAAGTTTAGATTTCTAAATATGGTGAAGGTTCAGAGACTATAATGGATCGGCGAAAGCTTAATGGATAGTCCATCCTCTTTCGAAAGATTGTATATATTAAGGATCTAACCAATTCGAGATATATAGTTATTCTAGTTAATAGAATAATAGGGTTAAATACAGAAAGGAGTCTGTGGTATTTACTACAGAGATTCAGATATGCCATTTACTAAAGATGGCATTAAACCTGATATTATCTTTAATCCACATAGTTTACCATCTCGTATGACTATGGGTGTATTATTTGAAGGTATGGCAGCAAAAATTAGTGCTGTTGAAGGTACTATTAAAGATGGTACTATATTCAAAAAAATAAATATTGATGATATTGCTGATGATTTGCAAAAATTAGGTTATAATAGAAATGGTACTGAAAGATTATATAATGGTATTACTGGTAAATATATTGATGTTGAAATATTTATTGGACCTATATATTATCAAAGATTACAAAAGTTTACAGTTGATACTGTATACAGTCATAAAACATGTCCAACTGACGCTATTACCCATCAACCGCTTGATGGAAAGAGTGCTCGAGGAGGACTCAGATTGGGTATTTTTCAAGCATTTTGCCCAAAAAAGGTGACTAAAAGTGTTCACCTAGTGAAGTCAGAAAATGTGTCCATTAATATAAGAATAATATCTTATATTAATAGTTCTGATGGAGCAAGACTGGAAAATTGCGGGAATCTCCTAAAGCTTCAACTACTACTTATTTTAGAGAAATCTTTAGTAAGAACCAGGGTAATGACCTCGGGTATAGTAAAAACGTTGAAGATATTACAATGGATAATCCGCAGCCACGCATCTAAGTTTGAATTTAATTCAAATATGATGAAGGTTCAGAGACTTCTAGGGTCAGTCGGTCTTATTTAATTATAAGGCTTAAGATAAAGTCCTGCACTATTCGAAAGAATATCTATATCTAGGGTTTGACAAATTCGAAATATAGAGTTTAGATCTCTCGTTTTATACTTGAGTTCTAAATGTGATGGGTTGGGAAATAATGTATATCCCGATCTCAAGAAATGGAAAAAGATTGTATGGCTATTAGTAGTGTTAAATTTCTACAAGAGAAGTTTATAGACCATAGTGATAAATATTACATATATGTATGTAAAAACTGTAATAAGAAAGCAGTAGTTAATGAAAAATATAATATATATAAATGTAGTTATTGCGGAGATAACTCAGATATTGTAAAGATTAAAACAACTTGGAGTTGTAAACAATTCTTCGATGAAATTGAATCTTGTAATATTGGAGTTAAAATGTATCCAAAAGATAATACTTATCAAAAATTTGAGTAAATCAATATATAATAATAAATAAAATTGAATATATTATTTTTTTATTTATATATAAAGATATAGTCAATAATTTATTAAAAATGAACAAAATAATTCAAGATTCTGATAAAAATTTAAATGATTTTAAAGAAATACATATTGAAGAATTAAGTAATTATTTAATTTCAAAAACTGGAATATTTTATAATAAAAATACAAATAAATATATAAAACCATATTATCATAAAAATACAAAAAATTATAATATAAATTTAAATAATTCTCAATATCAAATTAAGCATTTATTTTATATTTTATATATTAATAATGAGTATAATTTAGATGAATTAAGAAATGTTAAATCAAAATATATTATTAATATTAAAAAATTTAATAATGAATTACCATATATAAATTTTGAAGTAGAAGATTTAGAATTAATAACCAAATCAGAAAAAAATAAAAATCAAGAAAGAAATAATAAAATTATAAATCAATATAATTCTAATAAAGAATTTATTAGATCATTTGATAATATTGAAGATATTAAAAAAGAATTAAATATTAAATATAATAAATATATTACATTAGCTTGTGGTAAAGCTAAAGATAAACCCTATCGTAATTATTATTTTAGATATGATGATAAAGATGAAATTAAAAATCCAGAATTAACACTAAATGAATTAAATTTAACTAATAAAGATGATCAAGATGAAATTATAGGTGGTAATTTAGATCAAGAAGTATGGAAACAATTAAATCATTCAGAATATAGTAATTATTATAATAATTATGAAATATCAAATCATGGCAGATTTAGAAATTATAATAATAAAAAAATATTAAAATTACATAAAAGTGGTAATTATTTATATGCTAATATAAATATATATAATCCAACAAATAATACAAAAGAAGTTAAAAAAATAAGAATTAATATATTAGTTGCTGAATATTTTATAGATAAACCAAATAATATAAATAATTTAGTAGTTGATCATATTGATGGTAATAAATCTAATAATTATTATAAAAATTTACAATATTTAACAATTAGTGAAAATATTAAAAAGGGATAAAGCATTAATTATATTTTCTATTTTTTTTAATTCTGATAATATATATATAATAAAAATGGTAGAAATTTCAAAATGGTTTTTTGGAACTAGATATTTAATTACTTTATCAATAGTATTAATTATTTTATGGTTAATAATATTTACATGGTTTTTAATTGAAGAATCTATATATAAAGATAATGTAGTTGATAAATCACATTTTGCACGAACATATTATGACTATAAAGATGAAAATCAAATAGAACATAAAAAATATTATGCAAATGCATTTACAGATTCATTTTATTTTATATCAACTATGTTTGGAACATTTGGTTATGGTGATATATACCCAAAAACAAATTCTGCAAAAGGCTTAGTTAGTATTATGCATTTTATTATTATTATATTTATAATGAATTTATACGAAAATATATTTGTTTCAAATAAAACTATTAAAAATTTATCAATAGATATGATGAAATTATCTGATCAATTAAATTCAACAAAACAAAAATTAAAAAAAGCAGAATCATTATCATCCGAATCATCTTTTTTAATTGATAATTTTACTCCAATTTAAATAATAAAAAAATAATTGAATATTCTTTAAATATTATTGATCCAATCAAACGCATTTAAAAGTCAACAAGTTTAATTTTAGTATGTTTGCACTACAAGCCAGAGAATCTGAAGGAATGTTTCGTTTTGAACGTTCGTCAAGCCATTATAAATTGATACATACTTCATTTTATGATGATGTCTTACGATCACTCAAGGAATATTTTGAAAGAAGGGAAGAAGAATATCAATTTATTGATGTTCTTGATTTTGAAAGTGAGTGTGACTTTGTGCTACTAGAAGAAAATGAAAAGTCTCAACAACGGAAACGCCATGAAAATTTTCTATCTACTTGTTATGATTATATTAACAAACAGAAGAAAATTGTTAAAGACTTGAAGTTTCAACCTGACTATTTTAAATGCTGATTGGATAAAAATGTTTATTTTTAAAGTAGATAATTCAATTCTATAATATTATATTTATAGAATTAATTATTTATTTTTTTATACTTTTAATAAATTATTTTGATATTCTAATAAGGATTTATTAAAATTAAAACCCTTTCCATAGTGAAATGCTTGTGGTCTTTTAGATATAATTAATTTATAAGCTTCATCTATTGTATAATTATATTTATACATTAAATATGCTGCAATGAGCGCTGCAGATCTTTGTCTTCCTGCATAACAATGGACTAATACAGGTTTATTTTCAGTTAATGATTTATTAATTATTTCTACATATTGTGGTAATAATTTGGCCATTAAATCAATATCATATTCTTCTAAACTATCATCTACTGGTAATCTATAATATTCTATATCAGAATTTAATACAAATTGATTGGGTATAGTATTCGAACAATTAATAATAACTTTAATATTATTTTTTTTAATAAATGAAAAATCTTGAGATGCTACTATATTTCCAATATATAAATTAGGTATAATTTTACTATAATTTTCTTTATTATCAAAACATTCAAATTTTTTAGTTAAGCTTAAATATAAAGATGATAAAAGTATTATCATAATTACAGATAGAAAAAATATTAATATATAAAATAAAATTTCCATATGTTAAATATGTTTATATAATACTTTAATATTTAAAATTGAAATTAAACTAATACTTTAATATATAATAAAGTAATTAAACTAATACTTTAATATATAATAAATTAATTTAAATAAATGTCAAAAAAAGTAAGATTTCAAGATAATAAATTAGAATCTTTTATCAAAATTATAGATGAATATCATTTAAATTTTCCCTCAATTATTAAAAAAAAACGAACAGGTGCTTGGACATTGTTTGAACATAATTTATATTTAAAATATCATAATAAATATGGAAATAATTGGCAAAAAATTGCTAAACTAATTCCTACTAGAACTCATGTACAAATAAGAACTCACCATCAAAAAGAAATTGAAAAAATTCAAAGAATTGCATTAATTTTAACTAAATTGAAATATAATAAAAATATTAAATAATAATTACTTTTAATTAAAAATTGATGGTTTTTTTTTATTTTTCCAATGTGTTTCTCTCTTAGTTTCCATTTGTACTAAATATTTATAGTATCTTGGATCTTCAATTAAATGTGCTAAAGCAATTTTAGATGTCATATATATATCATCATTAGTAATATTAGTTAATTTACTAACTTTTTTTCCATGTTCTAATTCTATTTTTAATCCATCTATCCATTCTTCGAATGGAACTACATCTAAATTTAAATTAAATTCTTTGGCTAATTTTTTGGCTAGAGTTTTAGTTATTTTCATTAGATCTTTTTTAAATAATATATAATACTATATTAAAAAAAATATTAAATAAATATTTTATAAAGAATAATATTATACAGTAGTTCTTTTAAATATTCTAGAACTAGATAATATAATAAGATACAATACACTAATTCCTTTAATTACATCAGAACTTTTTTGTATTCTATTATAATGTTCTAATTCTTTTTGATTTTTTATATATTCTTCCTCTGAATTTATTATTTCTTTATTATCTGTGGATATATTTTTAATCATAGAACTTGGAACTAAAATTAAATCATATTTTTTAGCATATATTATTAATACTAAAGTTAATATTAATAAAAGTATTGTAAAAAATTTATATATTTGTTCTTGCAAATTTTGTTCAATTATTATATATTTTTCATTCCAAAATCTAGATATTCTATTTAATATAGAATTAGGTCCTGAAAAATAAGGATATTGCTTTTTAGATAATGAATATGCAGTAGTTTGTCGATATTCACGTTCGATAGAATCATATATATTTTCTATTGGTATTTTATAAATATCAGATCTAGCATTACTTCTTTTTAAATATCCTGGCTGATCTATATTTTTTGGAATTACAGGGATTATTTTATTAATATTAGACATTATCATTATTTATATTATGTATTATATAAAAAAATAAATATTAATTTTTTTATAATTATTTATTAATTTTTAATAGTATTTCATTATAATTATTTATAATATTTTGTATATTTTTTTTATAATTAAGATAAAATAATAATAATAATATACTAATTATTAATATTATTATTAATAGTATTATAAATAATAAATTTATTTTTTTATTTAATATATATTCAGTTGCTTCAGTATATCCATTTATTAATCTAAGAGTATAATCTAAAGTTTCTTTATTATTAAATGGAGAAGGAATTTGTTTTTCTTTATCAATTATAATAGGTTGTAAAAAATTACCAGTAATTTTTATTCCTAATGCTTCTATTATATCTGAAGTTAAAGGTGTATTTTTTAAAGATTTTCGAGTTTTAAATGGTAAATCATCAAATGTTAAATCAATATTATTAATACTAGTCATATTAATTTAATAATTATAGAATCTATTTTATATATTATTAAAAAAAAGTTAATAAAAATTGAAGATTTAATAATTATATTATCTATTTTATATTTTTTTGTAAAAATTTTTTAATTATATTTGCAGATTTAATGTATTTCTTACATATTTTTTGAATATTAATATAATTATAATATTTATTACATATATAACAATGATAAATTAAATTATTATCATCATAACAAAAATCACACATATTATCATCATGTCCTAATGAATTATTTCCACAATATCTACAAAAACATTCAGTGTCATCATGTATATAGTCCATGTTAAATTATATAATTGTATAAATTAAAAAAAAATAATTCAATTTTAAATTACTTATTTTAATAAATTATGTAATTTATAATTATGATTTGCTATAAATTCTTTCATATTAATATTTCCCATTGATTTATTACATAATCCACATATAGGTACTAAATTATTAATATTACATTCACCACCTTTAGATCTTGCTATAATATGACCTGATTCGAATGTAAAAGCATTAATAGTATTTAAATTACAACATATACAATTAATTTCTAATTTATTAATAGCATATTTAGTCCATACTTGTTGACGTAAACTTTGTGATATTTTATCTTCAGACATATATTTAGGAATTTTATCTAAATGAAGATGCCACTGGTCAGGAATCATGCCAAAATATAAACAATTTTCATTTTCTATAATATCAATTAATGTTTCATTTAATACTTTAGATTTAGCAGGAAACCATTCTATTTTTTGTTTTTTATATTTATTATTTAAATCTAATAATTTTTGTATAAATATTTTTTCACATTCTATATTATATTTAGAATAAATATTTTGTAATATTTCTATAAATTTATTATTATCTAAATAAGGTCGACGCTTACCATTAAATTTAAAACTATTTGGATAGTTATTAATAAAATATTCATAAGTTATATTAATTATTTTTTCTTTTTGTTCATCTATTTCTTCCATAATTATATCATTAATTTCATTATTATTTTCTATTATTTTATTATTTTCATTTATTAAATTAAAATATGTATTTATATCATTATAATCTTCAGCTAAAATATCGACAATTGGAATAACTGATTCTTGAAATAAATTATTATTTTTATATATTTCCAATCTATGTAAACCATCTATTATATATCTTTTATCTTGAAATAATACAAAATATAATGGAGTAATTGGTTGAAATTTAAATATCATTTTATTATTTAATTCGTTTAAATTATTTTTTAGAAATTTTTTAGAATATTTTGGAATAGAATATATATTTAAAATATCTTTAACCTTAATTAATGAATATCTAACATTATTGAATATAAAATGATTATACATTCTAATATTAATAGTTTATAGTATAAATGTTCGTTTAAGAATTCAATTTTAAATCATTTTATCTCAAATTAAAATTGAATTTATTAATAGATAAATTTATATTATATTAATCTTTACGAGTTTAGTTATAATAATGTGTTATAATTGTTTAGTTTTAGAATTAAAAATTAAATCTTATTTTATTCAAAATAAGATTCCGATTTATGTATTTAATAAAATTATAGCAAAATATGATACTAAATGTTTTGCAAATAATAAATATAAAATTATTAATTATATTCTAAAAAATTTAGAATTAAATTCAAATATTATCAAAGAAATTGATTTATTAAATTTTATTGATAATATTACAAATACAGAACAATTAGATAAAATAACTAATAAAAATCCTACTATATATGTTGTACAAAATTAAATTTTACTAACTTGAGATGCTAAACCATAATCTCTTTTTAATTCTTTTTTATTTTTTTGAATAAAATTCCAATAAAGATTATTAATAATTTTAAAATCATTTTTATTATTATAGTCACTCATTTTTTTAATATAATTATCAGAACCTATATATACTCTAGTCATATATCTAATATTAGAATCTAATGAGTTAATATTCATTAATATATTAGGAATCATTACCCAATCATAAGAATCAATAAAACAAGTCATAAACCATTTATATATATCTTTATATTTGATTTGATATAAATACATTAAATTATTTGCAATCATTAATCTTTCAATATGATGTAAATATGCATAATTTTGTAATTTTATTATTAAATTATTTAATAATTCTAAATCTGTTTTACTAGTATACCAACTTTTTGGTAATGATGTATTTAATTTAATATAATTAATTTTTATAATATCTTTAGAATAAAAAGTATAAATAAAATGCATATATTCTCTCCATCCTATTATTTGTCTAATTAAACCTTCTATAGAATTAATAATATCTTTCTTATTTGTTGATTTATTAAAATAATTTAATATTAAATTTATAACTTCTTTTGGAGTTAATAAACCAATATTTAATAAAGCAGATATATTACTATGTTCACCATATACAATATCTTTAGAAATTGCATCTTGATATTTACCAAAATTTTTAATTTTATTTTTTATAAATGATTTTATATGTTTAATAGCATCAGAATGAGTACAAGGATAATAAAAATTATTAAGAATGCCAAAACTATTAGGAAAATTATCAGTTACATATTGATTTGCAGATTTTAAATATTTATTATTATAAGTCAATATTTTACTTTCTTTATAAATTTTCGGAAACTTTTCTCTATTTTCTGTATCAAATGACCATTTACCATATAACGGATTTTTATTTTTATCAATTAAAATATTAAATTTAATTCTTTGAGTTTTATAAAAATCAGATTGAGTATATTTAGTATTTTTTTTAGAATTTTTATAATTTAATAAATATGAATATGTATTTAGAAATAATTGGCTATCAATAAAATTAACTTTATATTTTTTAAATAAATTAATCATTTTATTATCTATTGGATTATACATTGTTATTGATTCAGATTTTAATAATTTAGAATAATTAATTTTATCATAAGTTATATATTTTACATTAATTTTATATTCTTTTAAATAATCATAATAATAATTTAAAGAAGCTATATGTAAAACTAACTTTTGTTTATGAAAATTTGGATTTAGATAATATGGTTCTTCTATTAAATATACTAAATCATAATTTTTAAGAATTTTAATATCTTTAAATAATTGAGTTGGTAATATTAAAAATATATTCATTAGTAATTACTATATTTAAATTTACAAAAAAATAACGTTAAATAATATTTACTAAGATCATTTAATATTTGAATTTTTTATTTCAGGATTATATCCATTAGTTAATTTACATTCTTGATTTCTATAAGTTATATATTCTGCAACTTTTTCTTCTATATTTTCTTTAATATCGCGTGATTCTTTTTTTTGCTTTTGATTAAAATTTATATACATTTCGCTTAATTTACTTTGGATATAAGGTTTTAATTCATTTGCTATATCTTTTTTATTAATTAAATATCGCTCTAAATAACATAAGAATCTATCATAATTATCATTTTTTAATTTATTATTTAGATTATATAAATGAAAAAATATTTTTTCTAATATTTCTTCATATGTTAATGAATTCCAAGTTATCTCTTTTGTATCTGGATTTATTTCTAAAATTAAATATTCAAAAACTTTTTTCTTAATTCCTGGAAATATTAATAATATTTTTAAATTATGATTTTCTTCAATATCTAAATTAAAATGTAATCTTTCTAATATTTCTATTACACTATCAAATAATATTTTAACTTTATCCGTTTCTTGTAAATATTTTTTTGCCATTGTTTCTATATATATAAATTCTCCAATCTCTTCTATTACTGCTTTTCTTAAATAAGATGTATCTGTATTTTTAAATGAATTTACATTTAATGTTAATTGAATAATATTATTAAATGAATTATTATTTATATTATTATTTCCTATTTGATTTTGATTTCCATATATTTGAATATTTTTAATATGTTTATTTGTTTTTTCATGTATAATTTTATGAGAGGGTCTTACAAAGTTAATATTACAAATTTCACATTTATATTCTTTTTTAGGATTATTACATGGAATTTTTCTATTTTTGTGTCTAGATAATTCAGATTCATATTTAAATTCTTTATTACAATTAATACATTTATACATATTTGTAAAATGCGTATTACGCTATTTACAAATTTTACTATAAATCTAAGCTATATATTATACATAAATAATATATTTAATATTATTTATATTATATTTGTAAAAATGGTAAAAAAATACTTACCTACCAAATTTACAAATTATCCTATAAAAAAAATGTTTATACATTTTCTAAATTATTATGTTTAACTAAAATATGAATATCATTTATTAAATTATTTAACTCATATATAAAATATTCATTGCCATATTCTTTAGCTTGTATATATTTATTATTTTATTTCTTTTTTTATAATAGTATTAATATAATTAAATATGGGTAATAAAAGTTCTGATCTTAGTAGTATTATAACTAATGATATATTTATAGAAACAAAATCAGAAAATGGTTCTAAATCTATTTATTATATTGATAAAAATAAATATTTTGATGTATTAGATAAATTAACTAACTTTTATACTCTTAAGAAGATGGAGTGTGTAAAGAATGCTTTTACTGGAGATATGATTTTAGATATTGAATTAATTAAGAATGATTTAAAAAAATATGAAAAAAATATGAAAACTGAAGATTTTATCTATCTATCTAAACAAGGAAAATATACTATAAAAGATTTAAATCATGGATTATATTTAAGATTAAAAGGATTATGTGAAAAAAACCCATATGGTAGTAATGATATAAAAGGTGGTAAAAAATCTAAATCTAAAAAATCTAAATCTAAAAAATCTAAATCTAAAAAATCTAAATCTAAAAAATCTAAATCTAAAAAATCTAAAAAATATTAAATAATTAAAATTTCATTAGTAATTTAAGAAAATATATAAATAACATAATAAAATGAGTGAATTTAAAAGTATTATTGAATTTAGTAATTTTTTAATTGAACGAAATATTAATGTTGATTATAATCAATATTTTAAATTAGTACAAAGTAGATTTTATCCAGAAATAGATATATCATTTATGGATTATTTTCTAAGTTTAATTGATCATAGTTATGAATTTATTATTGATGATATTAAATTATTAGAATATAATGCAATTGATAATTTAGATTCTGATACTATTATAGATATGCTTAATGATAATTTATTAATAGAAAATCAAGATTATATTATTTCTATCAATACCACACTTGTACCAAATAAAAAAAAATATATATTAACACCAGAAGCATTTAAATTATGTTTAATGAGAACTGAAAATACAGATAAATATATAAAATATTTTCTATTACATGATGAATGTTTTCATTATTATAATAAATTGCAAATGAATTAATAAATTACAAGTAAATTAATAAATTACCATTAAATTAATATTTAATTAAATCTATATTAAATTTTTTACATAATTCTTTAGAAATATTTAAATCTTTATATTCTTCTAAATATATAATTTTTTTAATTTTTGCAGCAGCAATAATTTTAATACAATCTTTACAAGGACTCAATGTAGAATATAAAATAGAATTTTCATATTTATTATTTGCATATAATATACAATTCATTTCGGCATGAATAATCATCGAATGGACTAATTCTCTATTATTCCAATCAATATTATCATCAATATTAGCAGGTAATCCATTATATCCAGTTGATAATATCCTATTATCTTTTTCAGAAACTAATATTGCACCAACTTGTCTTTTTTTATCTTTTGATTTTAATGATATAATTTTAGCAATATTTATAAAATATTCATTCCAATTCATTTAATATAATTTATAACGATTTAAATTTAAAAATCTATTTTTAAATAATAATTCTTCTTCTAAATGTTTATTTTTTTCAAGTAATTTTTTATTTTCAATTTCTAATATTTTTAATTTATTATATAAATCTTTAATTTCTTTTTTATATTTATTTTGTAATAATATATATGATTGATTATGAATAGATCTTTTGATAATTTTAAATGTATTTTGCATTTTAATAATAATATATAATATATATAATTTAGATCTTTAATATGAATTTATAAATTAAATTAGATAGATTCAATAATAATTTGATTTTTAATATAGTTAATAAAATTAATAATTTTTTTATTTTTAAATTCTTTATGATTCCAAAATGCTAAATTATAACAATATATTTTATCATTATAATATACATATTCGTAAGTTTTATTTTTATATTTACCAAATTGTAATAGTTTATTATTAGAATCTAATGATATTTGAACTGAATTATTATTAATAGATTTTAATTCCGGTTTGAAATATGTTTTAGAAATAATACCTTGTAAATTTTCATAAGATTTATTATAATTAATACTAATAGGTTTATTATCAGAGTTTAAAATATACTTATTAACTTTTTTATTATAATGATATAAAGATTTATTAGAACAATTATTATAATGTGATTTACATAATTGTAAATATTTATCTAAAATTATATTTTCTAAAAGATCTAGTTCTGAAAAGATAATACATCCACATGTATCATATTTTTTATTAATAGTATCATTTGACCCTTTCTGAGTTTTATTATAATTCATTCTTAATGATAATTAATTTAATTAATCTTATGAAATAACTTAATAGAATATAATCTGAAAAAAATTAATACTAATTTCTATATATTATATATCTATATTAATTTTCTAATTTAAAAATAATAATTAACATAATTAATTGTACTTATTAATAATAATTAACATAATTAATTATTAATTATTAGATTATATAAATTGTCTACAAATAGGACATTTAATTTCTATATTATGTAATTGATTAATAATATTAAAAATATATAAATTTATACAGCTATGATGAAATTTATGATTACATTTTGTAATAATACCATGTGATATATCATCTAAGCAAATCATACAAGGTTCAGAATTTTCTATTTTTTCCCCTTTAGTTTCATCAGTATCTTTTAATAAATTTTGTAATTCATCAACCTGATTCTTATAATCTTTTAATAATTGATTATGTAAATCTATTCTAATATTTAATTCATGAATATTTTTAACAAAATTAAATTGAGTCTTTAAATTTTTTTTTTCTTGTACTATAATATATTTTTGTATATATTCATATTTATTTTTAATATCTTCCGATTTTTTATTAAGTAATTCATTAGATTTTATATTTTTTTCTATTATTTTTTGAGATTTATTATTATTATTATATAATTTATTTAATTGTTTTTTCTTACTATTTTTATATTTAATATATTCTAAAAATTCTAAGTTTACTAATTTTAATTTAGTAAAATATAAATTAATATTTATAAATAAATCTAATGTTAATTTATTATTATTTTCTAAACTTGGAGTATTTATTAAATTATAATTATTTATATAATTATAAAATACATCATTATTTGATTTGATATCATAAATAGTCAAATTAAAATATAAATTATTATTTAAATTATTAATAGAATTATATTTTTTTTCTAATTTTAATAATTTTTTATTATTTATATCTTCAATAATTTGTTGATATTTATTTTTTAATTTTAATAATGATTTTTTTTCAATATTATCAAATATATTTATTTGATTAATATCAACATAAATAGAATTTATAACATTATTATTACAATTTATTAATTTATTTAAATCTTTATTTTTTTGTTTATTAAAATGTATTATAATAGCATTTTTTATTATTCTAATATAATATTTTTTTAATAATATATATTTTTTTTTAAACATCTTTTCAAATAGATCATTTTGTATTTTTAAGAAGTATATATTATTCTTTTTTTTAGCTTCATATTCTTTAAGTTCCATAGTTAATATACGTATTTTTTTATTTAAATTATTTATATTAGCTAAATTAGCATAATTATCTTTATCAAAAAAATCCATTTTTAAATATATTATATAAGATCATTTTAATTTTGAAAATGTTATATTATAAAATGTATAATATATAATCTATATCAATATAAATTTTAATTAACAATGAATAATGATAAAAATGAAAATAATAAAAATGGAATATTATATTATTTAAATTTATTTATTAATATTTTTACAATTGGGATTATTATATATTTTATTTATACTACAATATATGAATATATTAATTATAAAGAATTTGATAAAGAAAATATTACAAAATCAACAGATTTAGATACTATCGGTGAAAAATATAAAAATTGTGATATGTATAAATTATATAATACTATGTCTGAAGAAGATAAAGAATATTTATACCATATTATAAATCATTCTAGAATTAAATATAAAGAAAATAAACCCGGATTTCAAAAAAAATTAAAATCTATAAAAGGATCATTATTTGGTAATATGTTAATATCAATAATATTAAAAAATAATATAAATTCTGGATTTAATGCTTTAAAGCATAATACATTATTAACAATGATATCATAATTAATTTAATTTAAACTCATATAACTTATATAATAAAAAATATAAGATGAAAAATTTATTATTTGGTATAATTTTTTTCTGTATATTATATATTATATATACCATTTATCAGAATACTTCTGAGATTGAATCAATTAATTTAAAAATTCATAATTCTGATAAGGTATCAGAATATAAAATAAAACAGCAAAGAGATATAAATAATATTGATAAATATAATATAAAAGAATATGATCATTTAAATGAAAATATAATTATACATAATAAATTTAAAAATGAGTTAATTAATAATAAAATTGAACAAAATTTAAAAAATAACTATATACAAGAACAGATAAATATTAAAAATAAAGAAATATTAAATCAAATAAATATAAATAAGGATAAAGTAATTATTGAAAATTTAAAAATTCAAATAAAAAATCTTAAAGATAAAAATGAATCATTTAAACTATTATTAAAAACAGATATAAATAATATATTAAATGATTTAAAAAATAATAAATTAAAAAATAAAGATAAAGAACAATTAATTACAAATATAGAAAATAATATTAAACTAGTTAATAATGAATTAGAATTAAATTTTAATAAAGATGTCAAAAATTCTGAAGAATATAAATTATACGCTATATATAATAAACTATTAAATAATAAATTAGAATTATTAAATAAAAAATATAAAATATATAAAAAAATATTTTAGATTTAAATAATATAGATACTAAATTTACATATTTTTTTTTAATTTTTTTATAAAAAAAATAATATAAACTATTATTTTTATAAATTATAATTATATTAAATGGTTAAAACAACATCATTATCTTCTGCAGCAATTAATGCTTTAACTACAGGAGATAGTAGTATTTTATATAACAATCAAAGTCGAGATTTAGTCTTATATAGTGGATCATTAGGATTTAGTCAATCTGGTGTATTTAATTTAGAAATTAATAATATTAATGGGGAATGTTTAAAATTAAAATATAATTCATCTCCTACTAATTATGTTGATTTTAATGTTACATCTACAGGACAATTAAATATTATTCCAAATGGAACGGATAAAATAGTTAATATATATTATCATAATGAATCGACAAGTGGACTTTCTTTAGGTGGAACTTTAATTACAGCATCTGCTAATGAATTAAATAAATTAGATGGGGTAACTGCTACAACAACTGAGTTAAATTATGTAGATACAACACAAGGTATTGCTGAAGCAAGTAAAGCATTAATAGTAGATGCTAATAGAGATATATCCAATATTAGAAATTTACAAACTGAGAATTTAACAGTAAATGGAACTTTAGTTACTTCATCTGCAACTGAATTAAATTATAATGATATTACTACTATTGGTACAGCAGAACCTGGAAAGGCTCTAGTTGTTGATGTAAATCGAGATATATCTAATATTAGAAATGTAGAATTAACTAATAATTTAACTATTTCAAATCATAATGGTATAAATAAAGGTTTAATTTTAGGTAATGAATTAGTATCTGCAACTGCTTCTGAAATTAATATATTAGATGGTGTAATAGCAACTACATCTGAAATTAATAAATTATCAGGAGTAACTGCAACAGCATCTGAAATTAATAAATTATCAGGAGTAACTGCAACTACAACTGAATTAAATTATGTTGATACAACACCAGGAACTGTTGAAGCAAGTAAAGCAGTTATTGTTGATGCAAATAGAGATATAACTAATATTAGAAATTTACAAACTGAAAATTTAACAGTTAATGGTACTTTAATTACAGCATCTGCAAGTGAATTAAATTATAATGATTTAGCAACAATAGGAACTGCAGAAGCTGGTAAAGCATTAGTTGTTGATATAAATCGTGATATATCAAATATTAGAAATTTAACAGCAACTAATTTAAATGGAACATTACAAACAACAAGTCAACCAAATATAACTTCAGTTGGTACATTAACTGAATTATCATCAAATGGAAATGTAAATATTACTCAACATAATGGAAGTACAACAGGATTACAATTAAATGGTAGTTTAATAACAGCAACGGCTAATGAAATAAATGTATTAGATGGAATTACAACAACTACTGAAGAATTAAATATATTAGATGGTGTAACAGCAAATGCTAATGAAATTAATGTATTGGATGGAATTACAGCATCAACTGCTGAATTAAATATATTAGATGGAGTAACTGCAACATATGCAGAATTAAATGTATTAGATGGAATTACAGCATCTACTGCTGAATTAAATTATGTTGATACAACACCAGGAACTGCTGAAGTTAATAAAGCCTTAATTGTAGATTCTAATAAAGATATTAGTAGTATTAGAAATTTAACTGCAACTAATTTAACTGGAATCTTACAAACTTCAAGTCAACCAAATATTACATCAGTTGGTACATTATCTAATTTAACATTATCTGGTCCATTATCTGGTGTTACAACAATTAGTGCTAGTGGAGTTGTTTCTATTACTAATACTTCAACTTCTTCTTCAACATCGACAGGTGCTTTAAGAGTTTCTGGTGGGGTTGGTATTGGTGGGGCTACTAATATTGGTGGATTATTATCAGTAACTGGTGCAATATCTGGTACTAATATTACAGGAACTTCATTAACATTATCTGGTGCAATAACAGGAGCAACAACAATAGGAGCAAGTGGAGTTGTTACTTTAACTAATGGATCTAATTCTACAAATGCCCTAACTGGTGCATTAAGAGTTAGTGGTGGTGTTGGTATAGGTGGAGCATTAAATGTTGCAGGTGCAATTTCAGGAGGTATGGGAACATTAATATCTTTAAATTTATCAGGATCAATTTTAGGAGCAACAACAATAGATGCAAGTGGAATAGTTACATTAAGTAATAATACAACATCAACAACAGCATCAAATGGTGCACTAGTAGTTAGTGGTGGTGTTGGTATCAGTGGCGCATTAAATGTAACTGGTAACATTTCAGGAACAACAATAGGAGCAAGTGGAGTAGTTACAATAAGTAATTCAACAATATCAACATCAACAACAACCGGCGCATTAGTAGTTACTGGTGGTATTGGGATTGGAGGAGGAATAAATTTATCTAGTTCAATTTTAGGAGCAACTACAATAGAAGCTGGTGGTTTATTAATAAATTCAATATCTGATTCTTTTTCAACTAGTGCTACACCTAGTACATGGACTAATGATAATTCTTTTGTTAGATTTAAATATGGTAGAGCATTATCTATGAATTATGATGGTAATGATTTAACATTTAGATGGAGTGGTGGTGGAACTTATGGACGAGATTCTAGTGGAAATCCAAATATTTCTATTGGTAATGGTGGGTTTAATATATATCAAACAACTACTATTGCAAGACCTTTAATATTAGGTGGTGATAATACTTCTACTTATTTATCTTGGGGAATATCAGGTGTACAAACACAATCTATAGCAACAACATATACTGATCGAAGTAATGCAGGTACAGTTAGTAATGCAATGATACATTCATATGCTCGACCAACAATAGCATCAGTAAATGCAAGAACAATAGTTAATTCAGCAACATTATATATAGATAATTCTCCATTAGCTGGCGAAAATACAACAATTACAAATTCTTATGCATTACTTATAAATAATGGCAAAGTATTATTAAATGACAGTAGTCTTTCAACATCAATAAATTCAGGTGCTTTAATAGTTAGTGGAGGAGTTGGTATTTCAGGTTCTGGCCATTTTGGACATTCAGTAGCTTGTGGTCAAAGTGCAAGAACTAATTTAGTATCTTGGGGAACTTCTGGTATTCAATTTAAAACAGGAGCAGTAAGTTATACAACAAGTTCAACAGGAACTTTAGCATCTAATGTATTTAATTCTTTTGCAAGACCAACTTTATCAGGATCAATGGGAACAACAGCAACTACTACAGAAGCAGCAACTGTTTATATAGATAATTCACCATTAGCAGGATCTAATATGACTATTACAAATGCTTATTCATTATGGATAAATTCTGGTATAACTATATTAAAAGATACAACAGCATCTACAACAACATCCGATGGTGCATTAGTTGTATCTGGTGGTGTTGGTATTGGAGGGGCATTAAATATAAATGGGACCATTTCTAGTAGTTCATCATTAACATTATCAGGATCAATTTCAGGAGCAACAACAATAGAAGCAAGTGGAATTGTCACAATATCAAATACAACAGAATCAATATCAACTACAACTGGTGCACTAATGGTTTCTGGTGGTGTAGGTATTAATGGAAGATTAAATGTTGGTAATACTATAGATGTCGCAGGGCCTATATCAATAACACCAGCAACTAAATCAATTAATGGAACATCAGTAGATGGTGTTATTTGGCATACAAATCAAGATAGAAGATTTGGTATGAGACAAATTGATACAAATAATTTAGCATTATGTTGGTTTGGTGGTGGAAATTATAATGATAAAATTATATTTTCAGAAAGTACTGGGACTACAATTAATACAAATGTTACATTATCTTCAACAAGAACATTAACATCAGGTGGTATAGTTTCTTGTACAAATACATCTACTTCAACTTCGAAAACAACAGGTGCATTATTAGTAACTGGTGGAGTTGGTATTGGAGGATCACTATATTGTAATTCTTTAGTAGTAGATTCAGGTAGTAGTACAAATTTAGTATTAACGGGATCTAATTCATCTTTAAGGGTAATGGGACATACAGATAATGTGTGTTATATACAAGCAGGTAATGGAACCGGAACAACTGGATCATCTAATGATTTATTTATAGGCAATTATGGACAAACAACATCCACAAGTAGTAGAAAATTTATAATTAAAGGTACAACTGGAAATGTTGGTATTGGAACATCATCACCAAATTATTTATTAGATGTAAATGGGAATGCTAATATTGGAGGTACATTAAATGTAGGGAGTTCATTAACCGTTGGTATTGTAGGATCTGGACCAAATATAATTAATTTTAGTGGCACAACAGGAGATGCAACTAGTAATCATACAGTTATTGCTGAACGCATATATAATAATATAGAAAAGTCAGAACTATTATTATTTAAGGGTGGTGATATAGATGTTACAAATGGACCAGATAGAATTAGATTACGAGCTGCTGAATTTGTATTACAAACATATACATCTAATGAAGATTATTCAGGATTATTAGATAACAATAATAGAATAATAATAACAAATGAAGGAAATATTGCATTTAATGGTATACAGGAAACAACTTATCTTCCAGCAGCGTATAATACATATACAATGAGACCATCTGGTACAGAGTCAAGCGTATCATTAGGATTTATTTCATCAACAAATAAAGCATCATATATTTTACAATCTGGATTAGCCCAGCAATTATTTATAGGAACACAGGGTACTTATAATACACAATTATCTATCAATTCATTAGGTAGTTCTTCTAGTGCTGAACTGGGTAATGGATTATGTATAGATGTTAAAAAACCAAATACATCATATTCATCATTATTACGTATAAATAATAATACATATAATATTACTACTGATTTACAATCTAATAATACATCAGTATCTTGGGGAACTTTTACAAATCATCAATTTTCTCTAATGACTAATAATATAAATAGATTATTAATAACAACTAGTGGGAATGTAGGTATTGGAACATCATCCCCAGAAGCAATTTTACATGTTGCTGGATCAGTATCCTTTTCATTACCAGCAAATAGTTATGGATATTTTGGTTCAGGAAGTACTAATAGTAATCAAACAGGATCAAAAAATATTAGTGCAACATTTGATACTGGTATTCAAGTGGATACTGCTGTATATATTTCATCAGATGTAAGAATTAAAAATAATATAAATAACATAGAAAATGAATTTTGTAAAAATTTTATTAAATTGATAGATTCTAAACAATATTATTTAAATAGTGAAACTAATAATGATTTACATTTTGGATATATCGCACAAGATTTATTAAAGGCAGGATTTGGTGAGTTAATTAATTTTACTAAAGATGATTCTATTGAAGAATATATAGATAATGATAATTATAAAAGTCCAAATGGATTTAAATTTCAAATAAGCTATTCCGAAATTATACCAATATTACATAGTAATATAAAATTAATATATACTGAAAAAGAAGTTTTAGAAAATAAAGTAGATATTTTAGAACAAAAAAATAATGAACATGAAATTAAAATTCAAATATTAGAAAATGAAAATACTTTATTAAAACAACAAATTCAAGATATATTATCTAGATTGATTAATTTAGAAAATTAGATTATTCTAATTTATAATTATTATATAAATTAATCAGTAAATTTTCAAATTTTAATAGATATTCTTTTTTATTACAAACAAAACCATTTAAAAACTTATTTCTGATTTCTTTTTTTAAAATAATCCAATCAGTATTATTTTTATTTTTTAATAATTTAGAAATAATATTATAAATATTTTTTTTTTGTTTTATATCAATAATATATTCTTCTAAATTACTATTTTTTAAAATACTACAAGAAACATTATGTGGATGATAATAATGAGTTGAATCATAAAATGAAATAACAGGTACTCCCATATATAATGCTTCACATGTAGTTGTTGTTCCAGAATATGGAAATGTATCTATGGCAAAATGAATTTTATTATAGATTAATAAATGTTCATCGTGTGAAATAGTACAATCTAATATAATAATTCTATTAATAAGTTTAGTATTAAATTTTTTAAGAAATTCTATTTTAATATCTTTATTTAGTAATGCTTTTGTTTTAAATACTATCTTAATTTTTTGAAATTTAATAAGAATATTATTTATAATATCAATAAAATTATCATTCATTTTATTTAATCTATTAAAACATCCTAAATAAATATCATTATCTAAAAAATCATTATTAATTTCTGGAATTTTATAAGAATTATTAGTATAATTTATTGGATCATAACATAAAAAGCAATTTGGTAATTTAATTAATTTTTCAGTATAATAATTTTGTGATATATTTAAATCTCCATCACAAATTTCATCAGTTATTCTATAATCAATAGTATTTAATCCAGTAGTAAATGGATAACCAATATAACTAATTTGAATTGGAGATGGTTTATTTGCAAATATATCTAATCTATTATAAGCAGTATGGCCCGATAAATCAAATAAAATATGTATTTTATTATTATATATAAAATCAGTGACTTCTTTAGTTGATTTGTTTTGAATATTTATATAATTAATTTTATCATAATTAATGTAACTATTATTAATTTTATTAAATTTTGATTCGACAAAACAATATATTTTAAATTTTTTATTATTATAATTCTTTAAAAAAGTATTTATAAAATAACTAACTGGATGATTAATAAAATCTCCAGAAATAAATCCAATAATAATAATTTCTGATTTAAATAATTCTTTAGAAAATGTATAATTATATATTTTTGGATAAAACTTATTTGCTAATTTATGTTCTTTAATAATATAATCTTTATCTTTATAAATATTAAATAAATATGTTAAATTTAACATTTTATTATTAAATGCTTTTGTATTAGAAGAAATTTCTAATACTTTATCATAATAGTTTATTGACTCAATTGGATTTCCATTATATGTATTCATATGACCATAATTAATATACAAATTTGATAATACTTCATTATAATTTAAAGTAATAATTGTATTTTTATAATTTTTAATTCCAGTTAAATAGCATTTTTTTGCTAAATCTGTTCTTCGTAATTCAGTATATATTAAACCTAATTGGTTATTAATAACTGGCTCAGTTAAATTTATTTTTAATGCATTTAATAAATTATTTAATGCTTCTAATATATTTATAGATTCATTAATTAATGATAATTGATAATAATTTTTTATTAATAATTCATTATTATCTTTAATATTATCTTTGATATTATCATTATTTTTTGATTGAGTATTTTCTAATAATTTAATACTAATTTTAAAATAAATCATAGCATTTTTATAATCTTTTAATTCGTAATATATAAATCCTAAATTATAATGAACAATAGGATTAGTTGGATCATATAATAAATTCTCTAACATATATTCTAAACCTTTTTCTTTATTAGAATACAATACTAAATATGAATAAATACTTGTTATTTGTAATAATGTATTTTTATCATTTATTTTAAATTGTAAAATTTTTAAGAAATAAAATAATCCCAATTTATATAAATTTTCTAATTCAATAGTTAATATTTTTTTAATATTTAATTCATTTTCTACATATATTTTATATAAGGTTCCTAATGTAAATAAACTTTCATAATAAATATTTTCAGGAATTGATTTAATACTTCCAATTAACATATATTGTCTTAAATCAATATTTTCAATAAATATTTTTAATATGTATATTATTTCTAATCTTAATTTTTGATTTTTGTCATCTATAGATAAATCATTTAATTTTTGATTAATAATATTTAAAATTTCTTTATAATTTTCTTTAACATAATTAATATTAAATAAATTTAAATTTAAATTAGTCATTAAAAATATTTAAATTTTTTATTGGTATCCATATTATTTATATTCCATCTATTATTTAATTTATTTTTTCTTTTTTTATTTGAAATATTATTTTGTTTTAATGTTTCATTAAATTCAAAACTATCAAATTCATATTTATTATAATGATTATTTAATAAATAATATACATATTCTAATTCTTGTCCTTTTTCAAATGTAATAAATGTATCCAAATTTTCATCAAAAATATAAAACATAATATATAATATTAATTATAATATAGTATTAAATTAAAAAAAATTAATTATAATTATGCTTGAACGATTAGAAGATCAATATACAACTATATATAAACAAGGCAAACGACATACACCTTACACCCATTTATTTTGTGTTATATTAAGAATTTTATTAGGTTTAGTAATATATTTTAAATTAGGAATATTTAAAAATTTATTATTTTTAATAATTTTATTTCTGATAGTAATAATAGTTTTTTCATATAAATTATATATTACTAAAAATAAAACATGGAAAGTATATATTAGAACTTTATTATTCTATAGTATTGCATTAATTATAAATTTATTAGATAATTATAAATATAAAACATTTAATAATGATTCAAAAAATATTAGTGGTATATTAATAGCAATTGATGCTATAATGGGATTACAATCAAGACATATACAAAATAATTTTAAAGAATAAATTGAATTTAAAATTGAAATAAATGAAATAAATGAAATAATTTAATGAAATTTAAAGAATAATTAATATAATATAAAATCTAGAGTTATAATAATATGGAATTTCAAATTTTATCACAATGGGATGAAATAAATAAAGAAATTATTCAAAAATATTTAGATAATAAAATATATATAAATAAAAAAATCAAATCTCGTAAAACAAATAAAAAAGAATATATAGATATAAATGAAAGATTAAATGATATTAAATATAAAAATTTAAATAATAAATCTTGTATTAATACAATTAAATATGTATTTTATAAAATTAGATCTGGTATATTTGTATATATTAAAAATAATAAATTAGAAGCATTTATACCATTTGCAAATAAATATTTTGTAAATAATTGGTCTAGAAATATAAAATTATATAGTGAAACTAAAGAACCTAATCTCAAAGGATTTATAAATACTAAAAAAAAATATTTAAAACAATACAAAAAATATATACCTGAAACTAAAAAATGGTGGGTTAATGCTTATATAATTAATAATGAATTATTTGAAAATGTTTGGGGTCAACATAGTTTAAAAGAATATTATGATATGATTCTAGAAACTTTAAATAAACATACAGTTAATGATTGCGTTTTTATAATTAATAAAAGAGATCATCCATTATTACATGCTGATTTACTAGAGCCATATCCAAATATGTATACTAAAAATAAAATACCCAAAATAGAAAATAAATATCAATATAATAATTATATTCCAATATTATCACCATATACTAATAAATATTATTTAGATATACCATTTATAATTCCGCAAGATTGGCAGTTAGCAATATCTGATAAATCTTATTATCATATTGAAAATAATATTAAATGGGAAGATAAAATTTCAATTGCATTATTTAGAGGAAGCGGAACAGGTAGTATGGAACTAGAATATAATCAAAGATTACAAATTTCAAAATTAGATTATGAATGGAAAGAAACTAAACCAGGTTTAATAGATGCTGGAATAGTATCTTGGAATTCACGAGATAAAATAGATTCAAAATTACAAATTAATTATATTAAACCAGAATTAATGAATAAAATTGGAATTTATTTAAAACCAAGAATTCCTATGAATGAACAAATTAGATATAAGTATATACTAAATATAGATGGTCATTCTAATCCTAATAGAACTAGTTATTTATTACAAATGGGATGTTTAATTTTAATGGTTGAAACTTATTATGTAACTGGAAATATATCTTGGTATACAGATTTATTAAAACCATATGAACATTATATACCAATTAAATATGATTTTTCCGATTTAGAAAAGCAAATATTATGGTGTAGAGAAAATGATGATAAATGTAAACAAATTGTTAAAAATGCAAAAAAAATATATAATAAATATTTTAATAAAGAAAATATATTAAATCACTGTGCATATTTATTTAATCACATATCAAAAAATTTTGAATAAATTTATCTTTTAAAATTAAATAATATAAAGTATTAATATAAAATAGAATAATATAAAATAGAATAATATAATTTAGAGTAATATAAATTATACTAATGAATTTATTAAATTTAATAACTAATAAAACAAAAGATTATATTATTATTAATCTAATTAATAGTTTTTTAGATATTTTTGATGAAGATATAGAAGATATAATATTATATAATCTAAATAAATATAAAAATTCTTTATTTATTACACAATTTACTTTTTTAGATAATTATATATTTTCTAATTTATTATATCTAGATTGTTCAAATATTAATATTACTCAACTTCCAAATAATATTAATAATTTAAAATATTTAAACTGTTCTAATACCTTTATTACTACATTACCTAATAATTTAAATAATTTAGAAATATTAAATATTTTTAATACTAAAATTATTAATATACCAAAAACATATATTAAATTAGAAGAAATATATTGTGATGGTAGTATAATAAATCAAATTTCTAATACCTTTCAAAATTTACAAAAAATAATATTAAATAATACTAATATAATAGAATTAAATAATTATGATAATTTAACATATTTAGATTGTAGTTATAACTTATTAACTAAAATATATTTATCAAAAAATAATCAATATTCTAATTTAGAATTTTTAATTTGTAATAATACATTACTTAATAATTTTTTATTAGAATATAATACTATTTTTAATAAAATAAGCAATGTATCTTATCAATTTAATAATTTAATTTATCTAGACTGTAGTAATACTAATATAAAATATTTACCATTAAAAATGAATAATTTAAAATATTTAAATATATCTAATACATTAATTTCACACTTTTCTCATAGAATATGTTTAAATTTAGAAATTTTAATATGTCGCAATTCTGTACTTGAAATATTAAATGATTCATTAAAAAAAATTAAAATATTAGATATATCTAATAATCACTATATTAAAAAAATTCCACAAACATATATAAATTTAGAATATTTATCAATAGATTCAACAAGTAAAATTAGTAAATTATCTAAAAAGTTAAAAAAATTAAAGTATTTAAGTTGTCAAAATTCATATTTAGAAAAAATACCTTTAACATTTTTTAATTTATATTATCTAAATATAATTAATACTGATATATATTTTTATAATCATAATAGTTTATTATTTTATTATTATTAATTTATTTTATTATTAATAATTTATTTTATTATTATTAATTTATTTTATTATTAATAATTTATTTTATTTTTTTTATTATTAATAATTCAAAATATAATTATATTTATATATAGACCTTATAATAAAATGGAAGAATATAATTTAGATAATGCTAATAAAATTAAAAACCAACTTTATTCTAAAGATAATTTAAAAGTATTAATTAATAAATTAGAATCTAGTACTAAACAAAAAATAACTAAAACTGAATTAGTTAATTTTATAAATTATACAAAAGAATTTAACTTTAATAAAATTTATAATAATTATAAAAATGATATAGATGCTATTAATAATAATTTTATTAACTTATATTTAGTAAATTTAGGAAAAATTAAATCTAGTTTTGATATTCATGAATTTTTAAAAAAAGAAATAAATGATAAAGCAAATGTAAAAGGTACTACTGATTATAATTTTGGCACAAATGTTAGTACTTCTCGCTCTTCTAGAACTGAAAGTGTTCAACAATCAGCAGTAAATATAATTCAACAATCACCTCAAATGATGGCACAAAATTTTTCAAATATGCCAAATTTATCAACGAAACAGGATCAAATTGAATTTACTAAAATAATTAATTATCAATCATTATGGAGAGATTCAAATATATTAGTTGATTCTAGATATCAGAATATTGCTAATAAAGATAGATCTAGAATTATATTTACAATTGTTAGTAATACTAAAAATAAAACGCCAGGTTCTGGTGCAATCACATCTATTAGTAATATGAGAGATATTGTTGAAATGGAAATTTTTCCTTTTAGTATTCCTTATATTGCAGCAGCAGATAATTATTATCAAAAAATTACATTATCTATTTTAGAATTATCTGCAGTCAGTATAGATGCTTATGAAGATAGTCAATTTCATTTTATGTTTCAATCTAAAATTAATGGTAATTTAATTGATTTAATTCCAATTAATAAAGTATTTAGATTCTTTAAACCAATTACCAGAATCAATGAATTTACATTAAGATTTGGATCTCCATTAAATCCAATCGTTTTTGATCAAGATAGATTATATACATCTTCAATTAATTATGCAAGTAATCCAGGTATTATTACATTTGGAGAATCTCATAATTTAGTTACTGGTGATTTAATATATATTCAAAATTTCACAACATTAACACCTGCAAAAGATTTAAATATTATTGAAGAAATTAATAATCCTCAAGGTCATATATGTACTCGTATTAATAATACTTCTATTAGTATTAATGTTGATTTTACTCAAATTGCTTTAGCTAGTCAAGTTCCAGGTTTATCTGTTTTAGTATATTTTGGGAGTAAAAGAATATTTGTTCCTTTTAAATTTAGATATTTAATTGGAAAAGATGAATAAATATTATATAAATTTGATAAATTAAATTATAAATTATTATATAGATTAATTATTAAGTAATTAAAAAATAATTAAATAAATTAATTATAAAAATGATTCAAAATATTTTAATTAATTTAAATATTTTATCTAAAATTAAACCATATGATAAAATTTATATTAATAAAGATAATTTAATAACAATAGAATATAACTCAATTTTTCAAGGAATTATGAGATTTTTTTATAATAATAGTAGAGAAAAAAATTTAACAAATTTAATAACATTTTATCAATCAGTATATTGTTTAATAGATGAATTATTAAATTCTCAATATTTACATAGTGAACATATTAATGAATATATTATTGAAGATAATGATGAATTTAACAAAGTATATAATAATTTAAAAAAAATAAATCATTATTTAGAATTATCATTAAGTGGAATTCAAAATTTAAAAAAAACATATAATAGTGATATAGTTACAGATTCAAAGTTAGATATTATATTAAATAATACTGAATTATATAATGATAAAATTACTAAAAAAATAAATGTAGTAAATAATATTAAAGATAATATTAAAGATAATAAAGAATCAGATAAAGCACAAAAAGATAAATTATTATAAATTATAAAATTAAGTATTTTTTTTGATTTTTATAAATATTTTATTTTTATAATTTTTATAATTTTTATAATTTTTATATTTTTTTTATAATTATCCACACATATCTTCAATTTCACCATTTAACCAATTTTTAATATCTTCAAAAACTATATTTTTATTATTAGAACTAATATATGATTTTTTATAAAATTTATTTAAATTTTGTGCAGGGAATCATATATTTTCACATATTATTCAATTCATTTTGATGTTGTGGTAATAAATATTCTATTGAGAATTCTGATTGTTCTTGGGTTTTATAACAAAGTGTCCTTTTTCTTGCATGCTGCTAGAACATCTTCTATTGTTCTATTATATTTTGCATTAGAAAAGGTAGATACATTATTACTACATGAGAATAACCAAATTAACAGATATAATTGTACAATAATACAAAATAAAAAAATTCCAATAATAATAGTATTACATATAATTTTATTTTACTTTAAATTAATTTTAAATTATTGTTATTATATAAAAAATTATAAATTAATTTTAAATTATTGTTATTATTTTTTTAATTTAAACTATTTAAATATTTTTGTTCTAATTCATTATATTTTTTTTCTAAAATTTCATATTTTTTATTCATATGTTGTAAAGCACCAATCATAAATCCAACTAATTCTTTAGTACTTACACTATGAAAATCAGAAATACCTTCATTTTCAGCAACATGAACAGCATTTGGGATAATTTCTTTTAATTCTTGAGCAATTAAACCACGATGTTTTTTCTTTTCTTTATCATGAATAAAATTATAATCAACTAAATTTAATTCCATAATTTTATCAAATGATTCTTGTAAATCTGCAGGTTCAAAGTTTTCTTTGACTCTTCGATCAGAAGTTTCTACTAATTCTTCAACTAATAAAGATTCTTTAGTTAATGTTAAAGCAGTAGTACTTAAACCACCAGTCATTAAATTAATTTTAAATTTACCATCTTCACTATTATCAGTAATATCATCAGCACTAACTTCAATAGAACCAAATGCTACACTATCATTGTTAGAATTTTCAATATAAAATTCAATACCACCACCTAAACCATTTGCTGGAGTTGTTGATGTTGTTCTATTAACTGTAATAGGATAAACAATAGTATTACCTGTTGCATTATCAATTGTAGCATTTAGTATTTTTGCAGATAATTCATTAATATTATCAATATCTCTATTTGCATCTAATACAAGTGCTTTAGTTGCTTCAGCAGTACCTGGCCCAGTTGTTAAATCATTATAATTAAGTTCTGTAGCTGTTGCTGTAACTAAAGTACCATTTAATTTTAAACCTAATGTACTAGCATCATGTCCAGAAATATCTAAATTATCTGTAGAATCAATAGTAATAGTATTTCCAGATGAATTAATATTTAAATTACCTCCAGATGTTACACTAAAATCTACATAATTAGTAGCACTGCCATTTGCATCATTATAAGTTAATCGTAAACAATCACCAGAACTAGAATTAATTTCTAATTTTTTATCTGGAGCATTTGTTCCTAAACCTAATAATCCTGTAGAAGTTAAACGCATAGTTTCAGCACCAGCATTAAAGAATCGTAAATTATCATCATCAGTACCAGCACCATCTTCAGCTAAGATTTTAGTATCTTGATCGACATCAGAAACACCACCTAAAGAACCCCATGCATTACCAGCACCATATCCTTCAAATTGACTAGTTTGAGTATTATATCTAATATAACCACCAGATGCTGGATTTGGTCTAGAAGCAGTATCACCAGTAGGAATTGCTAAAATTGGACCAGTTACAGTTAAATCACCACCAATTGAAACATCATCACCAACATATAATTTTTTAGCAATTGCTGCACCACCATCAATAGTTAATGCACCCCCAGAAGTACTACTAGTAGCATCAGTTGTATTATTAAAGTTTAATACTCCAGTAACATCTAAAGTACTAGAAAGAGTAGTTGCACCAGTAACTCCTAAAGTACCTCCAATTGTTGTATCATTAGTAACATCAAAATCATCACCTACATAAAGTTTTTTAGCAATACCAACACCACCATCAACAATTAAAGCACCAGAAGTACTATTAGTAGCATCAGTAGTATCATTTAAGTTAGTAATACCAGTAACATCTAAAGTACTAGAAAGAGTAGTTGCACTAGTTACTCCTAA
>JACCED011921230.1_pt1 | contig 34928 bp, 32 predicted proteins | sample 7455021 | NCBI WGS metagenome assembly JACCED01 (sample SAMN15323456, study PRJNA562643) | freshwater metagenome | isolation source: river surface water | place: USA:Blue River Watershed | collected 2017-08-19
GCAAACGTGAAACCCCCGATTTCGGACTCATTGATATCGGACTAGGCATCATTAATGACGCAGGCAAAGAGTCTACGCCTGGTACAGCAACAGTTGCTCTGCCCTACAAAAATGGCAAGCCTGTGCCCTATCCTTTTATACCCCCAAAGTCTTAAGAAAAGAAACAAGTGAACACACCAGCACCTTCCGAACACAAGATCCCCGGAGCCCTGCACGGCGTACGCGTACTAGATCTTAGTCAAGGAATTGCTGGGCCCTTTGCGGCTCGCCTACTCGGCGACCACGATGCCGACGTCATAAAGGTCGAACCCCCTCACCATGGGGATGCGGGAAGAAGACTTGCACCGCTCAAAGCCGAAGCTCCGGAGCCCGAGCAAAGCCTGTTATTTCAATATTTGAATTGGAACAAACGGAGTGTTGCCTTAGACCTCACCACCGCCTTTGGTCAGCGCACCTTACGAGCGTTAGTTGAGGTCAGTGACATTCTGATCGAAAGTTTTCGACCGGGAACCCTTGAAAATTGGGGTATTAGCGTCGACACCATACTCGAGTGGAATCCACGCCTTGTCGTGACATCCATCACAAACTACGGGCAGACTGGGCCTTACGCGCGGTATGAAGCAAGCGACCTCACACTCCAAGCAATGAGTGGAATTATGGCCATTAGTGGTCAGGTAGATCGCGAGCCTTTGAAGCACGGACTTTCACAATCCTACTATTGTGCGGGCTTGACAGGTGCCTATGCATCGATCATGGCGTACACCGCGGCGCAGCAAGATCAGTTCGGCGAGCACGTGGATGTATCCATTCATGAATGCCTAGCTTCTGAGTTAGTTCTTAACGAGTCTTATTATGCATTTCTTGGTGCAGTTCAAGGGCGTCGAGCGATTGTGCAAGATCCTTTCGCTGGGGAGCCCATTGAGACGCGCAAAGGATATGTTGCATTTCAAGTTGGAGGAGGCGCTCCATTTGAAACATTTGCTGAGTTATTCGATCGGCCAGAGTTTTTAGAGAAACGGTTCACTAGCCCGCCCGAACGAGAAAAGCGCGTGCCCGAGGTGCGAGCGCTCTTAGAGGAGTGCGTCGCGCAACGCGACGCGAAAGAGGTATTTTTAGCAGGTGCAAAAAAGCGATTGCTACTCGGCGTTGTGCAAGGCGCAAGCGATCTGCTGAGCTGCGAACATCTTGCGGATCGCAAGGCCTTTGCGAATGTTTCGCACCCCGACACCGAGACCGATCTGCGTCTACCGGCGGAGCTTGCCAAACTATCCCTCACCCCTACCGCGCTCAGACGACGCGCGCCCAAGCTTGACGAACATCGAAATGAGATCCTCGTTGATCTGCTTAGATGCGAGACGACCGAGGAGCAAGCATGACTAAACGGACCCCGACCCTGCCACTCCTCGGCATGCGCGTGCTAGACCTTTCTTATGTCTTTGCTGTTCCGTACATGGCGGGGCTTTTAAGTGATCTCGGCGCAGAGGTCATTAAGATTGAAGCGCCTCACAAACTTGATCAAACCCGCGGTCGGGCGTTCGGCCCTTATCTTGACAACGATCCCGCACAAGATCCATGGAATCGGTCTGGCATTTTTTATGTTGTAAATCGAGGCAAGCGATCGCTCGCCATGGACATGAGCACCCCTGATGGCCAGCAGATTTTTAAGGAGCTCGTCGCAAAGAGCGATATTGTCCTAGACAACTACACGCCTCGCGTGATGCGCAAGTGGGGCCTTCATTATGATGAGCTCAAAAAAATTAAGCCGTCACTCATCATGCTTTCAAATACCGGTTACGGTTCGACCGGACCATGGTCCGCATTCCCTAGCCAAGGGACAACTCTCGAAGCGACGATGGGTATCACCTACTATACCGGCTACCGGGGTGATAAGCCTTGGAAAGTCGGTCAGTCTTATCCTGACTTCATAGCGTGCTGGGCCGGATTAAATGGACTGTGGGCAGCAATTAGCCATTTGAAAAAAACAGGCGAAGGACAATGGATCGACGTAGGAATGTATCAACTGGGCGTTGCAATGATGCCAGAGCCCTTCATTCAGTACCAACTGGATGGCACAGAACCTGAACGAATCGGCAATGAGCATGCTGAACACGTACCTAGCAATTTGTACAAAACCAAGGGATCCGATCAGTGGATAGCGCTCACTGTTGAGACGGACGCACAATGGCAAGCGCTTGCATCCCTCATGCAAGATCACGATCTCGCAACCAATACCGACTACGCTACGGCTGCAGGCCGACGCGAACACCGCGCCTTTATTAACAAAAAAATAGGTGGCTGGGCTCTGCAGCACGAGGCACAGTTACTTACGCAGACACTACAGAATCTTGGAGTCGCTGCAGGACATATATGCAATAGCCGTGACCTACTATCTGATCCCCATTTAATGGAACGGGGCTTCTACGAAAAAGTTCAGCACCACGATCCAGTCAATGATCGCCCAATCATAGGGCGCCCCTATCGCCTGCGCTTTCGGGACGCAAAGATAAAAAAGGGCGGTCCACGTTTTGGAGAAGATAACACTGCCATTTTGCGCGACATCGTAGGCATGTCGGCTGATCAAATTGATTCTGCGAGGGCACGAGGCGTCATTAGCGATATTCCAACAAACCCTGGCATCTCGGGCACGATGAATACCGACATGATGCTTGAACTCGGGACGCTGTCTGCCGTAGACAAAAACTACAAAGACTATTTCTCTTTTAAAAAGGAGAACACATGAACGATTACAAACATATCCTCGTGCGCACCTTGTTGGCTATTGCTTCGGCACTTCTAAGCGCTGTAACCACCGCACAAACCTATCCTAATCGTCCCATTACCTTTGTAGTGCCGTATGCGCCAGGGGGATCGACAGATCCGGTCGCGCGGCAGTATGCAATGCAATTACAAAAAGTACTGGGTGTTGAGGTCAATATCGAAAACAAACCCGGCGGCTCCGGCACAATCGGAACCGGAATGGTAGTCCGCGCAAAGCCGGATGGCTACACACTGGGTCTCGCGACGAACAGTATTCTTGCTTACCAGCCTCTAGTCAATGCAAGTCTAGTTTTCAAAAATCCTGACCAGTACCAGCCGATTGTCAAGCTTGGCGAGATGCCCGTTATCCTGGTGGTACGCTCGGATGCCCCATGGCAAACTTTGACGGAGTTTGTGCAACACGTGAAAGATAATCCAGGAAAAGTGCGCGCCTCAGTCTCGGGACTTAGAACCGTACCAGACTTATTAGCGCAAGAGTTCAACAAGGCTGCCGGGACAAGACTTCGCACTGTTCCGTTTACCGGTGGTAGCGGCGAAGCGCTGGTGGCGCTCTTAGGCAATCGAGTCGAAGCAACATTATTTACTGGCGCTGTTGGAATCCCTAGCCATGTGCAAGCGGGCAAAATTCGCGTGCTAGCAGCCTTCAAGAAAGGGGTTTACGACCCTGTCCCGCAAGCGCAATCTAGCATTGACGCTGGATACAACACAACCTTGGCCGCGTCTTTTTATGTGATTGCCCCAAAGGGCCTTCCTCCGGAGGTTTTAGACAAGCTGACTAAAGCATCAATGGATATCGTCCAAAGTACGGAGTTTATAAAGTTTTCGAAAGAGGGCTATGCCCTTGATCCAAAAGGACCGAACGCGCTACGAGACGAAATCATTCGAGATACAAACACATTTTCTGAATTGCTCAAGGCATCCGATCAAAAATGAATCCATCCTCCTTAAACGAATTCTCGCGGGGCGGTAAGAGATGACAGCGGGCACAATTTCCAAGAAAAAGTCTTACATGTGGACGGGTCTTTTTGGCCTAATTCTGTCTGCAGGCTATTTGCACATGTCTTTGGATCTCCCAATGGGAGCGCTCGATGAGCCAGGCGCTGGCTTATTTCCAATTTTAGTTTCCGCCATCATGGCATTCGCAAGCGCTGCGGCGATGTGGGAAGGCCATCAGGCACCAATAAGCGAAGCAATCGAGATCCCGACTGGTAGCGACCGTGCACGTCTAGTGAAGTTAGTCCTAGTGCTATTGACGTATTTTGTAGCGATCCCCTGGCTAGGTTATTCGATGAGTAGTTTCATTTTCTGTATCGCCTTAATTAGACTCTTATCAAACACCAACTGGGTGCGATGCATTCTGTACTCGATCATCATGACGGCTGCCGTCTATATCGTGTTCATCTATTTGTTGAAAGTTCCGATGCCAACGATGGCCTTGGAACTCTAAAAAGGGATCACCGCTATGGATGCTATTAATGGATTTCTATACGGCCTTGGCGTTGCGCTGACTTTCAACAATTTACTTGCAGCCCTAGCAGGTGCCCTCGCGGGGACACTGATCGGCGTTCTACCGGGCCTTGGACCAACGGCCGGCATTGCAATGATTCTGCCACTTAGTTATTCACTTGATCCAACAAGTGGCCTCATCATGATGGCCGGCATGTTTTATGGCGCAATGTACGGCGGATCAACCACGGCAATTTTGGTCAACATGCCAGGTGAGTCTGCATCGGTCATTACCTGTATCGATGGCTACAAGCTAACAAAAAAAGGTCGGGCCGGCGCTGTCCTAACGATTGTTGCAGCAGGCTCCTTTGTTGGTGGTGTACTTTCAGTGGTGGGTGTCATGCTATTCGCTCCCGCACTGGCACAGCTTGGGCTACTTTTTGGTCCGGCTGAGTTCTTTGCACTGACTGCCGGCGGACTGCTGTTATTTTCGAGAATTTCTGGCGGCTCTCTGGCAGCGGGCATCTTTCCTATGGCGATCGGCTTGATGCTAAGCACCGTTGGACAAGAGCTTGTCACGGGTCAAGATAGATTTACATTTGGGATCAGCGATCTCACCCTGGGTGTTGAGCTTGTGGCCCTTGTCGTAGGGCTCTATGGCATTACCGAAATCATGTCGGTCGTTGCGGGTCTACAAAAGCAGGTCAAGCCCTTGCCTGTTCGCCTACGTGACATGTTTCCCACCAAGGAAGAATGGAAACGCTCCGCCGCACCTTACGGTCGTGGAACGCTATTAGGCTTTATTTTTGGACTCCTACCGGGCCCCTCGGCCACGATGGCGAGCTTCGCATCGTATCGTTTAGAAAAAGGGGTGTCGAAGCACAAGGATGAGCTCGGCGAAGGTGCAATTGAGGGGGTCGCTGGCCCAGAAACGGCAAACAACGCCGCTGCAACATCATCAATGGTTCCTTTGCTTGCACTCGGTATTCCGTTCGGCTCTGTGACGGCACTTATGCTTGCTGCGATGATGGTGCATGGCGTTCAGCCTGGCCCAATGATGATCACTCAGCATCCAGAAGTGTTTTGGGGTGTGATCGCATCAATGCTTATCGGCAATGCAATGCTTTTGATTTTGAATGTGCCGCTGATTAGCCTGTGGGTCAGTTTGTTGCGCGTACCCAATCATATTTTCCTACCCATCATCTTGATGGTTGCAACAATTGGGTGCTATAGCGTGCGAAACAGCATGGTCGATGTATACATGCTGCTACTGGTGGCTTTTGTCGGCTATGCGCTCACCAAGTTGAACTTCCAACTTGCACCGATGGTAGTCGGTGTGGTTTTAGGACCACTGATCGAAAAACACTTGCGCGAAGGTCTCTTCATGAGCCTTGGCGACATCTCTGTTTTCTACACAAGTCCCTTAGCTGTTGGAATTTGGGCGCTCGTGATCTTAGTCTTACTACTCGAACCGATTCAGCACTTACTCGCTAAAGCATTCGGAATGAAATTCAAAAAAATCATTCCAGAAAGTTCCGAGTAGAGTTGGATCAAGCGCCAGAGGTGGATGAGATCTTCACCCAGCCCGGGTCAAGGCCAACCGCGCCCGAGTCTGCGAGTGCCGAAATTTTCTCTGCGGAGTATCCAAGCTCCTGCAGGATGTCGGCACTGTGCTGACCAAGCCTTGGCGGAGGCAAACGAATCGCGCCAGGAGAGTCGCTGAATTTGATCGGCAGCCCAGCCATAGACATCATCCCTAGGCCGTCCAACCTCATCTCTTGCACCATGTCGCGCGCATGCACCTGAGGCTGCTGAACGACTTTGTCGATCGTGTTAACCGGTGAGCAAGGCACCTCGTTTTCGATCAGTCGCTTTTCCCAATACGCGAGAGGCTGCGTAATAATGATCGCGCCAATTAGCTGAATCATCAGTGCGCGATTATCGGAGCGCATTTGTGGATTAATGAAACGCGGGTCTTCCAACCACTCTGGCTTTTCCAGTGCTGCACAGAGTCCTTTCCACATCCGCTGATTGAACGCAGAAATAACGATCCACTGGTCACTTGCCTGGTAGGCGCGGTAGGTTGGGCTTGTCAGAGCACCACTGCCGCTTGGGCCTGGCACTTCCCCACTGGAAAAATACCGAGTAAAAAACTGGGCCAGCATCGCCATATGGCCTTCAAGCAATGAAGTATCGACACGCTGCCCACGACCGGTACGATGTCGTGTCTCGAGTGCCATCATCACGCCCATCGCACCAAACATCCCAGCACCGACATCCGCGACAGACATCCCCATTTTTGCTGGGCTACCCTCTGGATCACCGGTGATGCTCATGGAGCCCGCATACGCCTGCATGAACAGATCGTTCGCAGGTTCTTTGCTCAAGGGCCCAGTAGCGCCGAAACCGCTGATCGCGCAATACACCAAACGAGGATTCACTTTCGCCAGCGATTCATAGTCGAGACCAAGACGCTCTAGCGCACCAACCCGATAGTTGTGCACCAACACGTCCGCTTGCTCGATAAGCTCTCGTGCAATCCTGACACCTTCTGGTGTCTTAAGGTCGATCGCCATGCCACGCTTATTACGGTTCGCTGCGGCGTAGTAATAACTCATCGAGTCGTGAAAAAAAGGCGACCACGCGCGGCTATCATCACCGACCTCTGTACGCTCAATTTTGATCACATCAGCGCCATAGTCACCCAGCAACATCCCGCAGAATGGTCCAGCCATTGCTACGCTGATCTCTACAACTTTAATTCCTGCAAGCGGTGCTGTCATGGGCATCTCGTCACAACTAATTTTTATAAATCATTCTTGTAGCGCTCAAGCATTTCAGCCTGCGTTTCGGGTGAGCCAGACATTCCGGTTTGCTCACCAATCATCTCTCCCATTGTCGGCAAGCGCGTCCGATCAATTTGCGTAGATCGGTCCCAGAGCTTTGAACGCATAAAAGCCTTCGCGCAATGCAGATAAGCTTGTGTCACATCGACCTGAATCACCAACTTCGGAGGCTTTAGCTCAGACGTACAACGTTTTAATAGCTCCGTCTCAGTCGTTAATTTCGCGTGACCGTTCACACGCAATGTCTCGTCAACGCCTGGAATGAGGAATAGCATCCCGACACGCCCAGTGTGAATGACATTCTCTAAGGTATCTAAGCGGTTGTTGCCGGGCGAATCCGGGATCAACAGTTGGCCTGCATCAGTGACTTTGACAAAACCAGGCGCACCCCCTCGGGGCGAAGCATCTAAGGCGTCGTCTGCGCCCTGACTCCCCAGCACCACAAAAGGCGAGAGCGCAATAAACTGGCGGCAGTGCTTATCAAGCGCTGGCAATTGCTTTTTTACTGCGCGCTCTTTAGGCGAAGCGTATAGCGTACGCAGTTGTTCGATCGACTGAATCAACATTGGACTTAATTCATCGACACAACAATTTTGCCGAAATGTTGATTAGCACGCATTTTTGCAAATGCATCAGCAATCTTGTCAAAACTATACGTACTGTCAATTGGCAAGGCTAACTTGCCAGACTCAATATGAGGCCACAGATCACCCATCGCACGCGAAGCGATTTCACGCACCTCTTCAATGCTGCGGGTGCGGAAGGTGACGCCGGTGTACTTAATACGCTTGGCTGCATGCAAATCAAAGTCGAACTCAGCGAATCTTCCTGCAAGACGACCCACGTTCACAATGCGCCCCAGGACAGCACATGCTTCTAAATTCGGTGTGCCAAACTTGCCAGACAATTGATCAATGATCAGATCGACACCTCTACCACCGTTTGCCTCTGTTGCCAGTGCGGGCCATTTCGGATCACTGTTATCAATCGCGAAGTCGGCACCGTACGTCTTTAGTTGTGCGAGCCGGCCTGGGTTGGACGACGTCCCAATCACAGTTTTCGCACCCATGACTTTTGCAATCTGCATCGCCATCAATCCCACACCAGACGATGCCCCTTGTATCAACACCGTTTCACCCGCACGCATTTCGCCTGCGGTCATTAGCGCGTTGTGCATCGTGATAATCGAAATGGGCAGCGTTGTTGCATGCTCATAGGTCATGGCGGAAGAAGGAATGGGCATCACCCGCCCCCAGTCAGTCACGACATACTCGGCATAGCCACGCGTCCCCGAACACATTACGCGATCACCCGGCTTGATGCCGCGCACGCGTGCACCAACCTCCACGACCTCACCCGCCCACTCCATACCGGGAATAGTTCCAGGCCCGCCGACGCTGCCATGTTGACCGCCGGATAACACACCAAGATCAGCACGATTCAAGGCGCACGCATGTACGCGCACAAGGACCTGATCCTCATTGGGAGTCGGCTTCGGTGCATCACCAATCTCGAATCCTGTCGCGGTCAGCACAACTGCTTTCATAGCACTTCCTTTTTCTAAATTCAGCATAGACGTGGCACGCTATGCCTTTCTTGTTTGAACCAAGTTATCTTGTTGCAGAGGTCAACCCACCATCGACCACAAGCGTTTGTCCGTTAATGTATCGAGCTTCATCGCTCGCAAGGAACACGACCGCATGCGCCACGTCCCATGACTCGCCCATGTAGCCGGCTGGCACCTGTTTATGACGATGTGCCACAAACCCCTCAAAGTCACCTTTCGCATACTTGTCGGCGAGGCGCTTAACTAAGGGCGTAAACATGAGGCCTGGGGCTACACAATTCAACCGAATGCCGCGATCAGCGTAGATCACGCCCGTGGTTTGCATCAGTTGCTGTAAGGCACCTTTGCCAGCCGAGTAACCTACTTGCGGCTTGCCGATATAACGCAGACCGGCGACCGAAGAGATACTCACCACTGAGCCATTGCCTTGCGCTTCCATAATCGGCAGTACATATTTACAAGCAAGAAAAGCGCCCTTAACGTTTACGTCAAGCTGCTCATCGAATACGGCTTCGGACATTGTGACTGGGTCGCCCGGCTCTGAGCGGCCAACGTTGTTGACCAAAATATCGATGCGACCGTATTTGGCCATGCAGGCATCAACAAGTTTTTTGACATCATCAGCTTTGGTCGCGTCTGCGACCATCACGCCTGCAGAGCCACCTTCTTGCTCGATGATTTTTTGTGTTTGCTCGGCAGCTTCTAAATTGAGGTCGGACCCGAAAATTTTTGCGCCCTGGCGCGCGAGTGCAACCGCAATCGCTTTGCCATTCCCCCAACCATCACCGAGCGTGCCACATCCGGTTACTAAAGCAACTTTGCCATCTAGTCTGAACACAATGCCCCCAAATGATTGTTTTTATATTGAGCATCATATTACCCGCCCGAGACCAAGCGGGCAAAAGCCTTTTGTACTGCTGGTTCGGCTGCATAAAAAACAGTCGCGCTCACACCACTGCGCACGACCAGTCTGGGCGCAATCAGCCAAGTCAGGTGAGGGACATAAATAAATTTAGCTTGCCTGATCTGATCGATCGCAATGCGCTTATTCCAAATCCATGTTTGCTCGATCACTCCATCGCGGATAGACGTCCGGCTATTAAGCATCCAAAAATAAATGAGCCCAGTGACAGCAGCGGCACACCCCCACACCAGTGCAGCCGTGTCAGTAAATTCTGACCACTGCATCTGTTGCATGGCCGGCAATCCTGACCAAACAATTGCGGCAACGAATAGAGTCGCCACAATCTTTATCAGCAATGGAAACGCGGGCCCCTCAGCTACAAAGTCGGCGGCGATACGATCGACGCTTACAGGTGCATCGCTCATTTTGCGGGAGGGGTGTTTTTCATCAAATCTCGCATCAGATTGTTGACCGCATCTTGATCGTTCTGATCGTCTGACTGCTGCAAATCGTTTTCAGGCACTTCAATCTTGATCGTCTTCAGATCCACTTCAACCGGTTTATCCAAGAAGACCGTCACTGTTTGCGGAAAGAAAATCACAATGACCACAAGCATCAATTGCAACAGCACCCAAGGGATGGACCCCAGATAGATATCCTTAGAGAGTACCTTGGCTGGCAGCGAGCCGGACTTGAACAAGTTATCGGCTGTGCTGCGCAAATAAAACAGAGCAAAGCCAAAGGGCGGATGCATAAAACTAGTCTGCATGTTCACGCACAAGAGAACACCAAACCAAATCATATCAATCCCAAGCTTGCTCGCTACCGGCGCCAGCATGGGCAGAATAATGAAAGCGATCTCAAAAAAGTCTAAGAAGAACGCGAGGAAGAATACAAAAATATTAACGACGAACAAAAAGCCAATCTGACCGCCAGGCAAACTAGATAATAAGTGCTCAATCCATAGAGCACCGTCTACACCCTGAAATACGAGTGAGAACACCCGCGATCCAATCAGAATAAAGACCACCATGGCAGTGATACGCATCGTGCCCGTCATGCCATCGCGCACGATTTCCCAGTTCAAGCGTCGATGAAATGCAGCCAGCAAAATCGCACCTACAGCACCCATTGCACCGGCCTCAGTCGGGGTCGCAATTGCACTAGTCATGAAGGGCAACCCGCCCATACTTCCCAGCACGGCAAAGATCAGCATGGCTGACGGGATAATTCCACGCAAACACTTACGCCATAGCGCCCAGCCATGCAGGGTGCGGGCCTCTGGTGGCAAGCCAGGCATATGATTCGGACGCAATCGCGACAACACGAACGTGTAGACTAAAAATATAAGGATCTGCAGGATTGACGGGCCCCAAGCGCCCTTATACATGTCGCCTACAGAACGACCCAGCTGGTCAGCCATCACAACAAGCACCAAAGAAGGTGGTACAAGTTGTGTAATGGTTCCTGATGCAGCTAATACGCCTGTTGCGTAACGCATGTTGTAGCCATAGCGCATCATGACCGGCAGCGATATCATCGCCATCGCAATGACTTGCCCAGCTACGGTTCCAGTGACTGCACCTAAAACGAATCCAACAATGATGACCGAGTAACCGACGCCGCCGCGGATCGGGCCAAACAATTGCCCCATCGAGTCGAGCATATCTTCAGCCAAGCCGCACTTCTCTAGCACCGCGCCCATCAACGTGAAAAACGGGATCGCTAACAACAAGTCGTTAGACAAAATACTGAAGATGTTCAGCGGCAAGTTGTACATAAAGGCGGCGGGAAACCAGCCCATCTGAATCGCAATAAAGCCACTCAGTAGCCCCAGCGCGGATAACGAGAACGCGACAGGAAAACCGATCAACATGATCAGAATCAACCCCATGAACATCAGGGGAGCGAAATTTTGCATGCTCATTGAAGTGGCCTCTCGTAGGTCAGATCCATTTGATGAACACCCATGAGCCAGCCCACGCGCTTAATCATCTCGGCAAGACCTTGCAATGCCATCAAGGCAAAACCTAGTGGCAACAACAGCATGACAGGCCAGCGAATCAGCCCCCCCGCGTTACCGGAGATTTCACCAGAAACATACATACCTACAAACAAAGGCCAAGAAAGATAGGCAAACAGCAGCATCGCGGGCATCAAAAAAAACGTCAGCCCAAATAAATCGATCCAGACTCGGCTCTTACTTTTTAGCGTCCCGTAAATCACGTCGACACGGACGTGCTCATTGACGCGCAGCACTTGCGCGGCGCCAAGCATCACGCAAGCCGCAAACAAATACCATTGAATTTCAAGCCAGCCATTCGAGCTGTAAGAAAACACATAGCGCATCACAGCGTTACCCGCGCTAATTAAGCTGCAAAGCAGGACTGCCCACTTTGCGAATACCGCAAAAAAATCACTCACCCGATCGATCAGGCGTGCCAAAGCAAGTAACTGGGTCATCTCTATACCTCCGAGCAATTAGCTCCGCCCTACTGACCAGGCGCGAGCTGAAAGCTAACGTCAGATCATAACGAAATGTAGGCCCCAACACCCTACCTGCAAGTGGGATTTGCCGGTAAATCGACCCTTGGTTAACCCTTAGGCGCTACGCCAAGTACGGCTATCTTGCGTCCGATAGCCAACGTTCTGTGAGGCGCACAAAATAACTTGCCCCCACCGGGATGATTGCATCATTGAAGTCATAAGAGGTGTTGTGCACGACACATGCCCCTTCGCCATGGCCCTCTAACCGATGCTTGCCTTCGCCGTTTCCAATAAAGGCATAACAACCCGGCTTCACCAACAACATGTGGGCAAAATCTTCTCCTGCCATGACGCCAGGATACTGATCGTTGACCATCTCTGAGCCCACAATCTCACGCATGACTTGTGCTGCGAAGTCCGCTTCATCCGCGTGATTCACGACGGGCGGCGACGCACGTCTAAAGAAAACATCGGCCTCACACTCATGCGCCAATGCGGTTTGCGTGGCGAGCGTGCGTAGCCGCTCTTCCAGACGATCTAACGCTGACACCGAGAAAGTCCGGATGGTCCCACCAACCGACGCGGAATTGGGAATAACGTTTGGCGCTGAGGAACCCTCAAGTTGTGTCACGGCCAACAAAGCCCGCTCGGTACCAGGTATTACTTTTGCAACGAGACCTTGAAGCGCTGTCGCCAAGGACAGCACCGGTGTGATCGGATCGATGCCAGTGTGCGGAAGCGACGCGTGCGTCCCCTGACCTTTAATGGTGACTTTGAATGTGCTGCTCGACGCCATCAATGGGCCGCGATTTAAAGCAAAGCCCCCTACCGAACCAATTGACCAATTATGCAACCCGAAAATTGCTTCGCACGGAAAACGTTCAAACAAACCATCATCAATCATTTTCTTTGCGCCAGCCTTGCCCATCTCTTCAGCCGGCTGAAAAACAAAATGCACGGTGCCATCAAAGTTACGCGTCTGAGAGAGGTGCCATGCGGCAGCGAGAAGCATCGTAGTGTGTCCGTCATGGCCGCAGGCATGCATCTTGCCATCGTGGGTGGACCGATGCTCGAACTCATTTAACTCTTGTAGAGGCAACGCATCCATGTCGGCACGCAATCCAATCGTGCGCTTGCTATTCCCGGCCTTCAGTACGCCTACAACACCAGTCCCTGCAATGCCGCGATGCACCTCGATGCCCCATTCTTTTAATAGACCAGCCACAATTTCAGAGGTGCGATGCTCGTCGAAACCGAGCTCTGGATGCGCGTGAATATCGCGGCGAATTTTGATAAAGCGGCTGTAATCGGCAAAAGCGTCATTGACTTTCATGATGTAGTAACCAGTGGATGCGTTAATTAAAAATTTAAAAATGGATCCGCTCTTACTTTTCGGCAGATTTTTTGTGCGCGGCAAGTGCCATCAGGCGACGATCCCGCCACAGGCGGCGCGCCAACAGCTTGTCTTTGGGCAATAAGGAACGACGTTGTGCCTCAAGCTTTTGAATGACGTCTTCTGACCAGTGCTCTGTTGAAGTCTGCTCAAGCGACATCGCCTGATACATCTCATCGAATCGATGTGCGTAATCCGCCAGTCCTTCTGGCGCGTTGAGATCAATCGTCTCGAAGGGCCCCATGAAGGACCACCGCAAACCCAACCCCTCTTTGACTGTCACATCCAGACCCTCGGCATCGACATATCCATTTTCGACCAGTCGAAACGCCTCGCGTAACAACGCGCCTTGCAATCGATTCAATACAAAACCTTTCAATTCCTTGTGAATCTTGACCGGCTTTTGACCCACGCTCTCCATCACATCCCACGCCTGCTGCACAACCGCAGCATCGGTCCACGGCGCGCCACATATCTCAACCACCGGCACAAGGTAAGGAGGATTCACGGGGTGAGCGATCAAACAACGGGCCCGTCCAGCTAAATTCTCGGTAAACGCAGAAGCGGGGATGCTCGATGTCGAGCTTGCGAGAACGGCAGTCGGCAAGGCAAGCGCATCCATCTTGGAGAAGATTTCTTTTTTGGTCTCTAGCCGCTCCGGAAGACTCTCTTGTGCATAGTGTGCATCCGCCAGTGCATCTTCTAGTGTCGCCACACCTTTAATTCGTGCGATCAAACCCGTCGGGTCAGTAATGAGCCCCGCCGCATGCAAATCTGCGACCTGCTTTGCGATCAATGTCTGCGCGTGTGTGACCGCAGCGGGATCGCCATCCCACATCTTGACTTGATGCCCACCGCGCGCGAAAACGATTGCCCACGCCTGGCCCACCAGACCCGAACCTACAATTGCGATATTCATTTAAATTCCTTGCCAAAGCCACCGATGCGCTACGTTGAGACAGCTTAACAAGTAACCCGATCGAGCACCAGCACACACCCCGCATCCAAAGGATGAGGCATCACGATCATATCTAAGCCAAAGGTCTTCTTGAGTGTCTGAGGGGTCAATGCCACTTCAGGACGGCCCTGGGAGACAACACGTGCACCACCCAAAAGTACTAATCGGTCACACCATCGTGCGCCGAGATTGATATCATGCAGCGCAACAAGCACACCCGCCTCGTAGCGGGTTGCAAAGAGACGTAAACAGCGCATCAGCTCAATTTGGTGTCGTGCATCTAAGCTGGCGGCAGGCTCATCAAGAAGAATGAAAGGTTTCTCGCCATGCGCCGCGATCGCCAAGCCCTGAACCAATATACGCGCAAGCTGAGCTCGCTGCTGCTCGCCGCCAGACAGAGTCAAGTAGCGGCGCGGCGCCAAATTCGTCAGATCTGCCCAGCCTAATGACTGTGCTACCCACTCATTGACCACGCTGGGGCTTGCCTCCGGAAATGGGTAGGCACCCATTTCAGCGACTGCTGTCACCGTTAAATCAAAGCTCAGGCTTGGTTTTTGGGGCAGAACAGCGCGACAACGCGCCTGCTCCGCCGCATCCAACCCGGACAGATCGCGACCCGAGATCATGATCTGACCTCCCGCGAGATCAACCTCACCCGCGACAGCGTCAATCACAGTAGATTTACCAGCCCCGTTTTCGCCTAGCACGCCAACAACCTCCCCAGGAGCAATGGTCAGGCTGACGTCGTCAAGCACAAGACGCGCTGCTCGCAATAGCCTGACGCCTTCCAATTCTATGGTCATGCGTGCGCCATGGTTAGTGATGGGTATTTGATGCTTTGCAATTTCACGCTATTTCGGTAAAGTAATTGTCGTAATTCTGACGATCTATTCTGGTCGCAACAATATAAAAAGCAGGAGACAAGCATGGCAACAGTAAATTTGAGTGTAAACGGCAAGTCGCACAAAGTCGAAATTGAAGACGACACCCCACTGCTATACGCTTTGCGGGACCACCTTGAAATCAACGGGCCTAAGTTTGGCTGCGGCCTGGGACAATGCGGAGCCTGTACTGTCGTTGTCGATGGCCAGGCCGTGCGCTCGTGCGTGACACCCGCCACAGCCATGCAAGGCAAGAGCGTCACTACGCTTGAAGGGCTGGGTAGTGCAAAAAAACCTGGGAAATTGCAACAAGCGTTCATCGATGAACAGGCCGTGCAGTGCGGCTATTGCATCAACGGCATGATCATGACCGCCAGCGCCTTTCTAGCCAACAACAAAAACCCAACAGACGCGCAAATCAATGAGGCCCTCGCGGGGAATCTGTGTCGGTGCGGTACCCATCAGCGAATCGTGGCAGCGGTAAAGCGCTACCTCGCTGCTGCCTGACCCCATCAACAACCTATTCACACACAGGTGAACGCATGAACGCATTTACACGACGCGAGTTTCTGAAAGCCAGCGGTGCTGGCATGTTGGTTGTCGGTTTTTCAATGGGCGCAAATCCGGCGTCTGCAAACTTCGGCCTTCGACCACCCAAAAGCGTTGCCAAGGACGTACTCGACTCATGGCTCACGATTGATCGTGATGGCAAGATCACGGTCTTTGTCGGCAAGGTAGATCTTGGTACTGGCACAAAAACTGCACTCTCACAAATCGCTGCCGAAGAGCTGTCAGTTCCGTTTGAAAGAATCGCCATGATCATGGGTGACACTGCTACAACACCCGATCAATGGTTAACCGGCGCTGCCATCACCCTACAACAAGGTGGCGGAGAGCTTCGTATCGCGGCGGCGAACGCGCGCATCGCGTTGCTAGCGCGGGCTGCTGAAAAGCTGCAAGTGCCCGTCTCTGAACTCAGCGTCAAAGACGGCATCATTACAGCATCATCTAAACCCGGGCAATCGCTCGCCTACGGTGACTTGATTGGTGACGGCTTTAAGCTCAAAGTAGACCCCAAAGCACCAGTCAAGTCGCCCAAGGAGTACACGATCGTTGGCAAGTCCATCCCACGCGTCGACATTCCAGATAAGGTGTCGGGCGAACATCCTTTCGTGCATGATTTCCGCTTGCCTGGCATGCTTCACGCGCGCGTCATTCGCCCTCTCCAAGCGGGTGCGACCTTAGTGAGCTTTGACGACACAGACGCAAAGAAGCTGAAAGGCTATGTGCAAACCGTTCGTAAAGACAACTTCCTGGCGGTCGTATGTAAAGACGAGTGGTGTGCAGTCAAAGCAGCCAAGGCAGTGAAGGCGAACTGGTCTGCAGGCCGTGAGTTGCCTCCTCAAGCAAAGATTTACGATCACTGGCGTCAACTACCCATTGCAAAAACCGACGTCACACAAAACGTGGGGAATATCGATGCCGCGCTCTCCAGCGGTGCCAAGCGCATTAAAGCAACGTATAACTTTGCAGTACAAACACACGCATCGGCAGGACCATCGTGCGCCGTGGCAGACTTTCGCGATGGGAAAATGACGTTGTGGTCAGCCTCGCAAGCAACGCACTCGATGCAAGACGAGATCGCAGTGTTGACCAAACTACCCAAAGAGTCCATTCGCCTAATTTACCTAGATGGTTCTGGATGTTACGGACGCAACGGGCACGAAGATGCTACGGCGGACGCTGCGCTCATTGCTCAGCTGATCGGCAAGCCCGTTCGCGTACAGTGGATGCGGCACGATGAAACCGCCTTGGCACCGAAGAGCCCTCCCAGGACAATGGACTTCGAAGGAAGCTTTGATGCGCAAGGTAACGTAACAGGCTGGCAAAGTGATTTCTACATCGCCTTAAACCACATTGCAGCGTTCAAGCCATTAGATTTTCCATTACTTGCCATGGCGGACACAGGCAATCCACGCCCGGGAAACTGGGTTGGGTTTTTGTTTCAAAACTCAGCTGCACCCTACGCACTGCCAAACATCAAGGTCACGACAAAACATATTGATCAGTCGATATTCCGCGCTTCGCACTTGCGCAGCCCCGGGCGTATCGAAAACAGCTTTGCGAACGAATCCTTCATGGATGAGCTTGCAGCGGCAGCGAAAGCAGATCCAGCCGAATTCCGTTTAAAACACCTCTCTGATCCACGCGCAGTCGACGTGATCAAAGCTGTTTTAAAAGCATCGAACTGGCAAACCCGTCCGGGCCCAAACCCTGCTAGCGCGCAAGGCAACATCGCAAAAGGCCGTGGCATTTCTTATGTGCGATACAACAATGCCATTACCTACGTTGCGACCGTGGCGGAGGTTGAGGTGAACCGCACAACGGGTCAAATCACAGTGACGCGAGTCTGCGTAGCACATGACTGCGGGCAGATCGTCAACCCTGATGGTGTTACAAACCAAATCGAAGGTGGCGTGATTCAAACAATCAGCCGCACTTTGATGGAAGAAGTGAAATGGAATGGCAACCAGGTAACGAGTGTTGATTGGGCAAGCTATCCAATCTTGCGCTTCCCAGAGGTGCCTAGCGTGGTCACAACACTGATTGATCGACCTGGGCAACCGGTGTGGGGCGCAGGGGAACAGGCACCAACCACCGTCCCCGCCGCGATCGCCAATGCAGTCTATGACGCAACGGGTGTCAGGCTGCGCACCATCCCGTTCACGCCCGCTTCTGTGAAACTCGCCATGAGTCAAGCGCCAAAAGCCGCGTGACATCAGGACGATGCAAATAAAGCGGCCCTCCTAAGAGGGCCGCTTTACATCAAGCGCCACTTTTCGGGACTCTTTTAACCTTACGCCGCGACAGGGATCGTCTTGGCCAAAGGTGGAAGCTTCTCTACGCTCGCATACCAAGCCGCGAGTTTCGGATGCGCTGCACGCCAAGGCTCATTCGCGAAGCGGAAATCAAGATATCCGAGCGCACAGGCGACAGCAATATCACCGATCGTCGCTAACTGACCAAGCGAAGCGGCCTCCGCTTCCAGCACCGCCAACGCCCGAGCGACTTTGCCCTGCTGCAGTTTGATGTAGCCAATTCGCCCCTCGTCTTGGGGCAATGCGATTTCGCGACGACGAGGCTGACTGGCATCTAGGATGCCATCGCCAATCGCCTGAAGGCGCAGCGCTTTCCAGCGCGCAGGACCGGCCGCAGGAAACAAGGGCGCTGCCGTACCGATACTGTCGATATATTCACAAATGACTGGGCTATCAAACATTGCCACGCCGTCGTCAGTGACGAGAGTGGGGATCTTTCCCAGCGGGTTTGAATCCGACAAAACTGGATCGGTTGTCGAGATAGACCATTTTTCAAATTGTCCGTCGATACCCCGAGCAATCGCACACGCGATCACCTTACGAACATAGGGACTTGCTCCAGATACCGTGATTTTCATAGACCGATCCGTTAAATGAGGGTGACGAAGAATAAGATGCATAGTTGTACTATAAATTGCACCTACACTGTAGTAAATTTTCGAAATCCGCTGTTGGTGCATCACCGCATCATTGCCAACAAATTAACCGAGTCCGTCATGGCCACCGCTATTAATCTTCACGACTTTCGCGCAATGGCGCAACGCCGCCTTCCAAAGATTGCCTTTGACTTCATCGACGGCGGCGCCGACGATGAGACGGGCCTCGTACGAAATCGAAACGCCTTCCAGGATTACCAATTGATCCCTAGGTACCTAGCCGACGTCACAAAAATAAACCAAACGACCACTTTGTTTGGCCGCGAATATGCGAGCCCGATCGGCATCTCCCCGACCGGCATGGCGGGACTGTTTCGTACGGGTGCTGACGCGATGCTTGCGGCAGCCGCTAAAAAGGCGAACGTCCCTTTTCTGCTTTCCAGTGCAAGCAACTTTAGACTCGAAGACGCCGCCAAAATCGCACCAGATAATGTCTGGTTTCAGATGTATGCGACCAGCGATGAGCGCATTAACCACGATCTCGTACAGCGCGCCAAAAATGCAGGGCTCGGCGTACTCGCGATCACCGTCGATGTTCCCGTCAATTCGAATCGGGAGCGCAACAAGCGAAATGGCTTCACCCGGCCGTTCCGCATGACGCCGTCGATCATGTTGGACGCGATGACCAAACCTAGCTGGGTGATCGAATACCTTAGAGCGGGGGGGATGCCCATGATGAGCAATTGGCAACCCTATGCCCCCGAGGGCGCCTCGGCTGACGAGGTCGCTGATTTATATGGCACGCTGACACCAGCGCCCATGACCAACTGGGATACGGTGGCTCGCATTCGTGACCAGTGGTCCGGGCCGCTCATTATCAAAGGTTTGCTGCATGCTGACGACGCGATGAAAGCGGCAGAGCTTGGTTTAAATGGTATCGTCGTGTCAAACCATGGCGCGCGACAACTTGATGTAGCGCCCTCGCCAATCACCATGTTTCCAGCGATACGCGCCGCGGTCGGTGACAAAATGACCCTTATGCTTGAAAGTGGTGTGCGACGCGGGTCAGACATTGTGATTGCAAAATGTCTTGGGGCACAGTTCTGTTTCTTTGGTCGCCCAACTCTTTATGCAGTTGCCGCGCTCGGGCAAGAAGGTGCTGACCAAGTCTTCGCGATTTTACGTCGTGAGCTTCATGCCGTACTCACTCAGATCGGCTGTAAGAATTTCGACGATCTGAATGAGCGATTTTTATTGCGGGCCGGCCAACAGCCTTAAACAATATCAATAATGGCGTTACCCATCACCTGCCCTTGCTCAACAGCCTGATGGGCAGCCACGATTTCCTCAAGCTTAAAACGCGCGCCTATCGCGTGCGTGAGCTTGCCTGACTGCAACAAGCCACAGAGCCCAGCCAAGGCATTTGCACGCTCTGCGGGGGTAAGCTCGTACACAAGAAAAAATTGCAGACTGAGACTTGTCGTCAGACAGAGACGAAATGGAATGGATGGTGGCTCAACCTTGTTCGAACCAAAGCAGGCTACCGTTCCGTGTGCCGCCAGCGCACCATCTCGAACCAAGTCTGTCGTTGTTGAGAAGTCCATATCGATAATTGCATCAGCCCCGCGGCCTTCTGTGAGCGCTTTCACGCGCTCTGCGACATTCTCAGTTTTATAGTTAATCGTCTCGACCGCGCCACCGGCCCGTGCGTGAGCAGCTTTGGTATCTGAACTCACTGTGCCAATTACTCGTGCGCCTTTAAGCGTCGCCATCTGCACCGCATAATGTCCAACCGAGGAGGCTGCACCAATGACGAGAACTGTCTTACCCGCGATTTCTCCGCAGCGCCGTACAGCTTCATAAGCAGTTAACCCAGGGATGCCCATACACGCCGCCCCATCGAAGCTAACATGATCCGGCAGTTTCACCGCCTGCGCCTGCGGCAAACAAACATACTGTGCGGCAGTACCAAACGGGCGCTGATACTGCGCATTCCAAGTCCAAACCCGTTCGCCAACACGTTCGATCGATACCCCAGCACCTACCGCATCAATCACACCGCCTGCATCACTATGTGGAATAATTTTGGGGGCATAGATCGGTCGATTTCGACGCGATTTCACATCCGACGGATTGACGCCCGACACATATACCTTGACGCGAACCTCACCGGGACCAGGCTCAGGGGTTGGTAGCTCGCCCAAAATTAAGACCTCTTTGGCTTCACCATTTTTTTCATACCACGCTGCTTTCATTTCATGCTCCGGGCTATTCACAAGTTGACCTATCATAGTATTGTGTGTCGGCTATGACTAGAGAAATAATGATATGAAACCAATTGCCTCGCTACTCACAAACTTATTGTGTGGTCTAAGTTTTTTTATTGTCCCAAGTGCTTGGTGCGCCTATCCTGAAAAGCCTGTCACATTAGTCGTCCCGTTTGCTCCAGGTGGCTCCAACGATATCGTTGCGCGCCAATTGGCAAAACAACTCACTGCGCAATGGGGTCAGCCCGTCGTCATTGAAAACAAGCCAGGTGCAGGCACAGCGATCGGTGCTGCCTATGTCGCCAAACAGCGCAGTGATGGTTACACACTGCTCGTGGCCTCCTCAACTTTTACGATGGCACCCGCAGTTGCCAACAACTTGCCTTTTGATCCGGCCAAAGACTTTACTCCGATCGCCATGATCGGCGAAGTGCCACTAGCGCTGGCTGCGAAGCCTAAGTCGCCAGGTAAAAATGCACAGGAGTACTTTGAATATTTAAAAGCCACTCCAAACTTAAATTATGGTGCGACTGGCGTGGGCAGCATCCAGCACTTCGCAGGAGTCATGCTAAGCCAGGCGCTCGGCAACAACATGCGTGCTGTGCAATACAAAGGGGGAAGCCCTGCCATGACCGATACCATGGGTGGTCACATCGAATTTTCAATTGGCAGCATGACGCAGGTCTTGCCACAAATTCGAAATGGCATGCTGCGGGGTGTTGCGGTCACGAGTGCCCAGCGCTCTGAGGCCGCGCCAGACATGCCGACCTTTCAGGAAGCCGGAATTAAGGGCTACGAGATCCAACAGTGGTGGGGACTGCTCGGACCTGCGAATTTGGATCCCGCCACACAAGAATTCATTAACGCCTCCGTCAATAAGGCGCTCGCCTCAAAAGAACTGATCGAATTTCTTGCTGCTGACGGCGGAAAGCCTAAGCCAATGAGCGTGGCAGATTTTAAAAAACTTGTTCATGATGGCCTTATTCGCTGGGCCAGCATCGCAAAACAAACAGGCATTACCGCACAATAGCCCTAGCAACTCGAGAGCCCCATGACCCTGACCATTCACCCGATCCGAAAAGATTTTGGTGCAGAAATTTCTGGCATCGATCTTAGCGAGCCGACGACAACCGCGGCAAAACAAGAGCTCAATGCACTACTCGCACAATACGCTGTGTTGGTATTTCGTAAGCAAGCTCTGACCCCACCGCAGTTCATGGCTGCCGCCGAGATCTTTGGCGAACTGATGGATCAGCAATTAAAAAAATACGTACTCCCAGACTATCCGATGGTGGGCTGTAATTCAACGGACGATCTGCCTCGCAAAAATGGCAAGCTTCAAGTGCGAGGAGAGAACTATCACACAGATCACTCTAACGACCGCTGCCCTCCCAAAGCGACCACGCTGCATGCACTACAAATTCCACCAACGGGAGGCGATACGCAGTTCGTTGATGTACGACAAGCCTATGATGACTTGCCTGCATCTCTTAAAGAGACCATTAAAAACCTTAAGTCACTACATGTGCATCAAAGCAGTCGTAGCCCGCGAGAACTCACCAAGCTCAGCGCTGAGGATCTCGCAAAAATCCCGACCGCATTACAACCCATCGTGATTCGTCATCCTAGTAGCGGGCGACCCGCTCTGTATTTGAATACGGGACGCATGGAAGGAATCGAGGGCATGCCTGCGGATGAAGGTTATGCCCTGATCGAAAATCTATACCAACGTGCGACAGACGCTCGTTACGAATATCGACACCAATGGCAAGTGGGCGACATGGTCATTTGGGATAACCAAGCCGTGATGCATCAAGCCAACGCTGATTACGATCCGGAACAAAAACGTTTTCTTTATCGCTTGATGATCAAAGGCGTGGCTTTAACGGCCGCTCAGTGACTGCGCCTCGATCAATGCTGTAGACCTTCTGAACCAAGTGCTCGGAGTACTGCAGGTCAGATTCTGAAAAAATCACGGCCATCCCCTCGTCCTTGAGGCGGCTAATGACTTCAGCTAACCGTTGTGCAAGCGCGGGGGCAACACCCTCAAACGGCTCATCAAGCAAAAGCAGCTTTGTTCCAATCATCAACGCACGGCCCAACGCGACAAGTTTTTGCTGTCCCCCAGACAATTGTTGCCCTCTTCGTGGCGCGAACGCGCGTAGCTCCGGGATCAAGTCATAGACATAGGCGAGCCGCTTTTGTGCATCGACCTGCTGATTCGCCCAGGCCGGCACAAGAATGTTTTCTTCAACCGTGAGGTCTGGAATAAGTCGGCGATCTTCAGGCATATAACCAATGCCTAGACGATTCCGCAGATTGACCGGGGTCTGGACTAAGTCAACACCATCAAACTCGATCGTTCCAGATTTGGGTTTAAGAATACCCATCACGCTCTTAATCAAAGTCGTCTTACCCGCGCCATTGCGGCCGACTAGACCTGCCATCGACGCGGTATCAACTTGGATCGACACATCCCGCAAAATATCAACGGACTGAATTGACACATTGAGATTAGAAATTTTCAGCATCTCAGTGCTCCTGCCCAACGGTCGCAGCGTGCGTTTTGCCGACGATATATTTCACAACACGCTCATCCTTTAGCGCTACTTCTGGTGCAGCATCTGCAATGATGCGACCCTCATAAAAGGCAAGAACACGCTCGGCATGCTTGCTGACGATTTCCATATCATGTTCAACAAAAAGGACCGTGGTGTTTCCCTGCCGAACTGCATGCATCACCATTTCCATGATCTGAAATTTCTCTTCAGTAGAAACGCCACTTGTTGGCTCATCGAGCAACAAGATTTTGGGCCGCATCGCCATGGCCATCGCAATGTCTAACAATTTACGTACGCCGCCAGGCAGTACACGGGCCACCTTGTCACGATATGCACTTAACCCGAAGTGTTCGAGAGACTCTTCTGCAAGCTGTCTGATCGTCTTGCTGTAGCCCGGAATCACACGTTCGGTACGCGTGAACAAACTGCCCTTGTTGGCGATCAGGGAAACAATCCCAAAACTGACTTCAAGATTTTCTAACGCAGTCAGCGTGTTGTAGAGCTGCGGGATTTGGAAAGAACGACAAATGCCTAATTGGGTGATCTCGCGCGGCGGCAATTGCGTGATGTCGCGTCCGTTAAATTCGACAATGCCGGAGTCCGGCTTAAGATACCCAGTAATCATGTTGACAAAAGTCGTCTTGCCGGCACCGTTAGTCCCAATCAAACCAACGCATGCACCCGCAGGTACAGCCACATCAATGTCAGCTGCCGCGACAACGGCACCGAAGCTTTTGTTCAAACCCTTGGCATGCAGAATGATTTCGCTCATGGCTGCCCCCGCTTGAACTTATTTACCAAAGACCATAGTCCATTAGGCAAAAGCAAAATCACAAAAATAAGCGATAGCCCAATCAACCCTTGCCACGTGTTGGGCGAGTAAGAAAATGCAACGCTATGAATCATGCCAAACACCAGAGCACCGATGAATGGCGCCGCGACACTTCCAATACCGCTCAGAATCGTGATGAAAATAAATTCACCTGAGGTGGTCCAAAATGCCATCGCCGGATCAATGTGGCCCACTGCGATTGCAGCAATTGCACCGGCGAAACCAGACAGAACGCCAGCAATGACATAGATGAGATGGATCGTTCGACGTGCCGAAGCGCCCATATACTCCGCGCGTATTTCATTGTCACGGATCGCCGTTAGTAACAGGCCACGCGGGCTCTTGAGCAATCCATTGACGAACGCCACGCAAATAATAATGATCACACTCGTGACGCCCAATACCGCTTGACGCACTTGATCCGACGCTGGGGCCCAACCCAAAATCGTCACTGCGGGCACGTTAAACCCGTCCGTTGATCCCAACGCTTCGGTTTTTACCAGAAGCCCATACAGAATCATTGAAAACGCCAACGAAAGTAAGCCAAAGAAAATTGCACGATACTTTGCAAGCAGAAAACCGAGTAGGTAGGCGAGCAAGCCCGCCACAAGTGCGCTCAACGGGAGAAGCACAAACATCTCTCGCAATCCCAGCGTTAACGCAAGCAAGCCTGTCGTGTACGCGCCTGCACAGAAAAATAATGCCTGGCCAAAGGAGACGAGTCCTGCGCGTAAAAATAGCATCAACCCCAGAACGACTAAGCCATTGGCACCAGTGATGGTTAATATGAATAACGCCCACTGAGGAATGAAAGGCGTCAACGCCATCATCACCAGAAGGACAATTCCGAAACGTAATGTCATCTTGTCGCGCATCATATTTTTCTCGCTTCGGCCAAGCTAAAGAGCCCTCGCGGTCTAAAAGCAAGCACTAGCGCCATCACACTGAAGATCACAAATAACTCAAGCTGCGGCGCGTAGTGGATACAAAATGCCCGCACCAACCCCATAATGAAGGCCGCGAGCGCCACACCTGGCAAGCTGCCTAGGCCGCCGGTCACAACAACGGCAAATGACAAGACGATTACCTCAACGCCGAGGCCGGGCGTAACTGAAATCGTGGGCGCCGTGAACGCCCCTGCAATAGCGGCTAGCGAGCAGCCGACGCCAAACGTCAATATAAAAATCTTCTTTACGTCAATTCCCATCGCAGCACTAATCTCACGGTCGTAAATAACGCTAATTAACATGCGCCCAAAATGGGTTTTGTTCAACACAACTGTGAGTACTAGACCTACGATCAGTGCGAGTCCCAGCATCAGGAGGTAGTAATTGGGGTAGGACATATCGCCGATGGAGAAGTTTCCAAGGTATTCGTAAGGCTCTGAAATAAAATAGGGATCGACGCCCCACACAAGTTTCAGCGCATCTTCCATCACCAAAAATAGTGCATACGTGATCAATAAAATCACAACCTCATCTTTCTCGTACTGATAGCGCAATAAAAAGCGTTCGAGCAAAGGACCTACAACGAAACCACCCAAGATTGCAGCTCCCAGCAACGCGAGATATGAAAGGTAGGGCGGGTAGCCATTCGCAGTCCATATGCCGACCACCGAGGCGGCCATGTAAGCCCCTAAGGCATAAAAGCTGCCATGTGCTACGTTGACAATCTTCATCACACCATAGATAAGCGTGAGGCCGACAGCAGACAAAAACAACCAGGCCGAATAGTTCAGCCCGTCCACGAGAACGATCATTATTTGCGACATCATGTGTTTATACCGGGCGGTGTCATTGACACCGCCCTAGCCTTTGAAGGTTAAATCAAAGCAAGCTTACTTAGCCTTCATTCCGCCGGCGATCCAGTCGGCGCTCTTGACACCATCCGGCGGCATGACTTGCTCGGCGGGGAAACGCATCATGTCAACGATTGTCATCTGACCGTTAACAAGCTTGGTACGACCATAGGCAGTCTCTGAAACAGCTTGGTGTCCGTTATTCAGAGAGAACTTATGCACGCCACCAGGGCCTTCGTACGTGAGGCCTCGCAGCGCAGCTGCGAGCTCTTCCGTATTCGGCTTTTTGCCACCATTGGCATCCATCGCCTTCTCATAGGCGAGTTTTGCAGCCATGATCGAATGTGCCATTTGGTACGCGGTGTAGTTTGGTGCGACGTTATAGCGATCAATAAAGGCGTCACGGAACCACTTGTTCAATGGAGTATCTGGAGCAAATACGCCGTATGGTCCGCGCGCGCCAATGATCGTGCCATCCGGAATCTTGCTTGCCAAGCGGAACATGGCAGTCTCACCGGCGATCAGTGCCACGTCGCTATTTTTAAAGAGACCACGTGGAACCGATTGCAAAATAAATGCCTCGAGGTCACCGCCCCAGAAACTGGTATGCACGACTTCGGACTTGCTACCCATCAGCGCAGAAATCTCAGCACTGTACTGACCAGCAAATAGTTTCGGCATTTGCGATGTTTTGACTGCAGCCTGTGGATAAAGCTGCTTCATTGCAGCTTCAAAGTCGTTCCAAGAGTCTTGGCCCCAAGCGTAGTTTTGGTTAATCCCGCTGAAGGTCTTCACGTCAGGCTTTTTTGCCTTCAAGTAACGCACTAAGCCAGCGCTATCAGCCGTAGCATGATTCACCGCGCGGAAGACGTAGTTCTTTTTGCCATCCTCAAAGATTCGCGGCGTGCCGCAATCAAAAAACAATGTGACGGTCTTCAGCTCTTCAGCAACCGGAGTCACCGCCAAACAGTTTCCACTAGAGATATAACCAACGATTAAGTCAACTTTGTCGCGCTGAACCAGGTTTCGGTATTCGGTGACGACGCTGGTTGTTGTGCCAGCCTCATCAATCAATTGGGGCTTAATAACACTGCCGCCAAAACCCTTCTTGTTATAGGGAGCTGGCGCTGTACCTGCATTGAATTGTTCAAGCATCAATTCGGCGGCGTTACGGGCTGGCACGCCAAAAGGTGAAGCGGCTGGGCCAGACAGAATAGTCACCAGTCCGAGCTTTACCTCAGCGGGGGCTTGCGCCTGTGCGCTTGCTACAAAAGCTCCGGCAAAAATCATTGCCAAAACCGATTTTTTGAAATTCATCTCTAGTCTCCTCTCTATTTTTAAGCCTTTATGGCACAGGCGTCCGGCCTGATGCACTCCGGTGCCCTAAGTAGACATCAGGCGCGCGTCGGTTGCAAGTCACGTTTTCACCGAGAGATCGACACGTCAGAACCATCTATGTATGATTGCTAAGAAGCCCAGTAACTTGTTAATAGTCATGGCGCTCGCGCCACACTCATCAATCGGGGAAAGCTATGCATCAGAAACTACATAAAGCGGTGCTTCGCACCGGTGCCGCTGCAGCCTTGGCGGCTATCATGGCTATGGGGTCAGCCCTGGCTCAAACGCGCGGCGGAACCCTGAACGCGATCGTTCAGCCAGAGCCGCCTATTCTGATGCTTGGTCTAAACCAACAGGGTCCAACCCAATATGTGGCCGGCAAGATCTATCAAGGTTTATTGACCTACGACGAGAAGCTAAAGCCTCTGCCTTCGTTAGCAAAGTCCTGGAAGGTATCAGACGACGGGCTGACCTACTCGTTCGAGTTACAGCAAGGCGTGAAGTGGCATGACGGCAAACCTTTCAGCTCTGCCGACGTTGTCTTCAGCATTGATAAGTTCCTGCGCGCCGTGCACCCTCGCGCACGTGTCGTCATTGGTAAATATGTCGACTCAGTAACAGCGCCAGATGCAAACAACGTCATCATCAAGTTGAAAGAGCCATTCGCTCCGTTCTTGAGTGCGTTCGTTGTCGACAATATGCCGATGGTGCCCAAGCACATTTACGACGCAACGGACTACGCAAAAAACCCAGCGAATCAGACTCCGATTGGCACTGGACCATTTAAATTTAAAGAATGGAAGAAAGGCTCTTATATTTCACTCGTGCGCAACAATGAATACTGGAAGCCGGGCTTACCTTACCTGGACGAGATCATTTTCCGTGTTGTGCCCGATGCGGCATCGCGCGCAGTGGCTTTCGAAAAGGGTGATGTGCAGGTTTTGCGTGGTGGCGATATCGACAACGTAGAAGTTAAGCGACTGAAGGCGCTACCTAACGTCGAAATGACGACCAAAGGCTGGGAAATGTATGCCCCGCTCTCATTTATTGTGATGAATCAGCGTACAGAACCTTTCAATAACGTGAAGGTTCGCCAAGCCGTGATGCATGCGATCAATCGCAAGTTTGTGGTTGATACGATCTTCTTCGGAATGGGCAAACCGGCTATTAGCCCACTCGCCTCAACAACCCTGTTCTTCGAGCCCAAAGTAACGCAGTACGACTTTAGCCTGGCGAAGGCGCGCGCGCTCATCAAAGAGTCGGGTGTGAATGTCGGTGCTCGAACAATCCGCATCTTGAGCTTCCCTTATGGTTCCGCTTGGGATCGCTTGGGTGAATACACCAAACAAAGTCTTGAACAAATCGGTTTCAAAGTTGAGATCCAAGCCGCTGATGCGGGTGGATGGGCCAAGCGCGCCGGTGACTTTGATTTTGATCTGACGTTCAACTTTACGTACCAATATGGCGATCCAGCGATCGGGGTGGCGCGTCATTATCTCTCCACCAACATCGTGAAAGGCTCGCCCTTCGTCAACAATCAAGGCTATAACAATCCGAAAGTTGATGCTTTGTTGACGCAGGCTGCCTCGGCACTTAAGGCAGAAGAGCGTCAGAAGCTATATACCGAAGCCCAGAATATTTTGGTCAACGATGTTGCGAACGGCTTTCTGTTCGAAATTGAATACCCAACGTTCTATCGTAAAAACATTAAAAACTTGGTTCAGACCGCAATCGGCTTGAACGAGACTTTTGATAACGTCTGGATCGAGAAGTAAGTATTCTCATTAGAACGCGGCGTCTCACTAGAGGCACCGCGCTTCTTTGGAATGGATCAATTTTGAAGTTTGCCTCTTTTTTAATGTCTCGCCTCGGCAAAGCTGCCGGGGTGATTCTAGGTGTCGTTGTTTTTAACTTTTTTCTTATTCGTCTTGCGCCTGGCGATCCAGCAAGCATCATGGCCGGAGAGGCCGCGTCGTCCGATCCGGCCTACCTTGAGCAATTACGGCAACAGTTCGGCTTCGACCTCCCGCTATACCAACAGCTTCTGCTTTACCTAAAGGGCATCCTTCAGTTTGATTTAGGTTACTCCTATCGCAACAAATTGCCCGTGCTGGACCTGATCCTCGAGCGCTTGCCCGCAACGCTTTTGTTGATGGGATGCGCGTTCGTTTTTTCGATCACGATTGGCGTGCTTTTAGGAGTCGTCGCATCCCGCAGCCGTTACACCAGCCGCCACAAATGGTTAGACAGCCTCATTATGTCGGGGGCCTTGTTACTCTACGCAACCCCGCTATTTTGGCTGTCTCTGCTGATGATTATCTTTTTTTCCGTCACGCTCGGCTGGCTCCCCGCATTCGGAATGGAATCCGTTGGCGCACATTACACGGGCTGGGCACGCGTGATAGACATTGGGCAGCATCTTGTCTTGCCAGTCGTGTCGTTAGGTTGTTTTTTTATGGCGGTTTATGCGCGTCTCACGCGGGCATCGATGCTCGAAGTCATGGGACTCGATTTCATTCGTACCGCTCGCGCAAAAGGAGTCCCCGCAGGCCAAGTCATTCGCAAGCATGTGCTGCGGAACGCGCTGCTACCCGTTGTCACCTTCGCTGGCATTCAACTCGGGCAGATGGCAGGCGGCGCCGTCCTCACCGAAACGGTATTTGCATGGCCCGGCATCGGACGCCTCATGTTTGATGCGCTATTACAGCGAGACTATCAGTTACTGTTGGGTGTCTTTTTGGTGACGGCAACAATGGTTGTCATCTTTAATTTATTGACCGACATAATTTATCGCTTTGTCGATCCCCGCATCGAATTGGTGGGCTAAAGATGAAGCAATTTTTTAAACACTTTTGTTCAAATCGTGGCGCGGTAGTTGGCAGCATCATCATTCTTGTCGTTGCACTGACAGGCATAAGCTGTTCAGTTCTTTTTGAGAATTCTCCGTGGATGATGGTCGGTCAGCCACTGTTGCTGCCTTTTGAGAATTCAGAGTTTCTTCTGGGCACAGACATGCTTGGCCGTGACATTGGCGCAGGACTCGCCTATGGAGCGCGCGTTTCCTTACTTGTCGGCGTGGTATCCACACTGGTTGCCGTCTGTGCAGGGATTTTGATCGGAGCTGCAGCAGGGTATTACGGGGGCTGGGTTGATGATTTGATGATGCGATTCACTGAATTTTTTCAAACCATTCCACAGTTGGCGATGGCTGTTGTTCTAGTCGCAATTCTGAGCCCTTCCATCTACTCTATCGTTGGGGCGATCGCCCTTGTGTCGTGGCCGCCGGTGGCGCGGTTAGTCCGTGGTGAATTTCTCTCACTTAAGCAACGTGAATTTGTGCAAGCTGCAATCGTCATTGGCCAGCGCCCGAGACAAATTATTTTTACGCAAATCTTACCCAATGCGATGTCACCGATTATTGTCACAGCTTCGTTAATGATCGCGACCGCAATTTTGACAGAATCGGCACTATCATTCTTAGGGCTCGGGGATCGCAACATGATGAGTTGGGGCTTCATGATTGGCGCGTCGCGAACGATGCTACGCGAAGCGCCCTGGATGAGTGTGATGCCAGGCGTTGCGATATTGTTAACTGTTCTAGCGATCAATCTAATTGGCGAAGGCCTCAATGACGCGATGAACCCCCAACTGCGCAAGCGAGGCGTTGACTCTTAATGCCATCGGCCCTGCTCTCCGTTGAAAACTTAAGCGTGGCACTCCCCGCAGGGAGTGATCGCAAGTATGCCGTCCAGGATCTTTCCTTCACGCTCGAACCCAACGAAATACTCTGCATCGTTGGCGAATCTGGATCAGGTAAATCAGTAAGTGCTAACGCCATTATGGGACTACTCCCCGAGGCGCTTCGCCCTAAGTCCGGTCGAATTATGTTTGGCGGTACAGATTTATTACAAGTAAACGAAGAGGCTCTGCTGCGGTTGCGGGGCAAAGACGTGGCGATGATCTTTCAGGAGCCCATGTCGGCACTCAATCCAGTCATGCAGGTTGGCGAACAGATTGCTGAAGTCATGGCCGTACATAACTTGTACGCAGGTCCGGCGCGCCAAGCACGGGTGCTCGAGTTGATGCATCTTGTCGGATTGCCAGATCCAGTTTCCATGCAATTCGCGTACCCGTTTCGTCTCTCAGGTGGGCAGCGCCAACGCGTAATGATCGCGATGGCGCTCGCGCTCGAGCCAAAAATTCTGATTGCAGATGAGCCCACAACGGCGCTAGATGTTACGACGCAAGCCCAAATTTTGCGTTTGATTAAAGATATTCAACGCTCGATGCAGATGGCTGTGATGTTCATCACACACGACTTTGGCGTCGTCGCAGACTTGGCTGATCGCGTGCTGGTGATGGAAAAAGGGCATTTAGTCGAAAGCGGGTCAGCCGCCGCCGTGTTGAACCATCCACAACATCCCTACACGCAACGACTTATCGGATCTGTACCGCGCGGTCAAGCACGGTCATCCAACGCAACATCCATTGAGTCAGCTGCCCCGATTCTTGAAGTGAAATCCCTGCACAAGACCTATGTCACGGCCCGTGGCCTCTTTGTCAAGAAACGCGTAGTGCATGCGATCAATAATGTTTCGTTTGAACTTGCTCGTGGCCAGACGCTGGGTATTGTTGGCGAGTCTGGGTCTGGAAAGTCGTCGGTAGGGCGTTGCTTGCTAAAGCTTCAGAGCATCGACAGTGGAGCGTTACTTTTCCACGGACGTGATATCGCTCCTTTAACTGCAACTGAGTTTCGACCGTTGCGTCAAAAAATTCAAATGATCTTTCAAGATCCCTACGCATCGCTTAATCCTAGGCACACGGTTGGTCGTATCTTGACTGACGGACCCGTTGCCAATGGCGCGTCGCTTGCCCAAGCTAGCTTGCGAGCCAGAGAGTTATTGCAGCTCGTTGAGCTTGACTCATCTGCGTTCGACCGTTACCCGCACGCATTCTCTGGCGGACAGCGCCAGCGAATCGGTATTGCGCGCGCCCTAGCACTTGATCCCGAACTACTTGTTGCAGATGAAGCTGTATCGGCGCTGGACGTTTCGGTACAAGCACAAGTATTGAAGTTACTGCAGGACATTCAGACACGATTGCAGCTTTCAATGATTTTTATTACGCACGATCTACGTGTGGCATCACAGATTTGCGATCAAATTATCGTGATGCATCAAGGCCGAATCGTCGAACGAGGAGCGCCCTCACAAGTCTTTGAGCATCCCACACACGAATACACACGCACTCTCATTCAAGCCATTCCCGGCCAGGACTGGAAGGCAATCGCCAAAGGGGTTTAACTTCTCATGCGCACCGCGTTACTCGATGCACTCACTCAGGTACTAGGTTACGATCAGGTGTTGACGGGCGACAGAATTGAACCCCGTCACAAGACTGACTGGCAGCACACAGCAGTACGCGAGCCGCTGGCAGTGCTACGCCCAGCAGATACTTTAGAGCTGTCCGCTGCACTCAAACTCTGTCACGCGCACAACCAGTCGATCACGGTACAAGGTGGGATGACGGGGCTCGTCGCGGGTGGGTTACCCGACGACGGACAAATCGTTATCGCGATGGATCGCCTAAGTGGGGTTGAGGAAGTTGACACTGCGGCCTCCACAATGACCGTTTGGGCTGGCACACCGCTGCAGATTGCCCAAGAGGCTGCGACTAAAGCGAATTTGTATTTTGCAGTGGATCTCGGCGCACGCGGGTCCTGCCACGTCGGGGGAAACATCTCGACGAACGCCGGTGGAAACCGGGTGATCCGCTACGGCATGATGCGAGAGCAAATTTTGGGTCTCGAGGTTGTTCTCGCCGATGGGACGATCGTAACCAGTCTCAACAAGATGCTCAAAAACAATGCGGGCTACGACCTAAAGCAATTATTTATTGGCTCGGAAGGGACGCTAGGCATTATCACCCGTGCGGTACTGCGCTTACATGCTCGGACACCAGGCTATTTCACGGCGTTTTGCGCCCTGTCTAAGCCCGAGGCTGCCGTGGGCTTCCTTGCGCACCTTAAGCAAACTGGCGGGTCACTGATGTCCTATGAGGTCATGTGGCCCGACTTTTACGACTTCATGACGCAGCGCGTACCAGGCATTCGTGCGCCGTTGCCAACAAGATCGCCTGCTTACGCTTTAATAGAACTTGCTAGCGATATGAGCGATCATGATCAAGAGCGCTACGCCCAGTTGCTTGAGTCAGCCATGGAGCAAGGATGGGTTGTCGATGCAGCAATCGCACAGTCTGGAAAAGAGGCGGCAGAATTCTGGCGTCTACGTGATGCCGTTTCAGAGTTCCCAGTCCTTTGGTCACCGTATCGCGGCTACGATATCAGTCTGCCGATTGGCGACATGAGTCGCTTTGTTGCCAACCTACAGTCGGCGTTCGACAAGACTTTCCCAACGAGCGAGTATGCCCACTTTGGGCATATCGGCGACAGTAACTTACACGTCGTGATTCATGTACCCGGCTCCCGCGAAGCCTTCCCAGCGGCGGCGATCGATGAGTGCGTCTATGCGATGGTTCGAAGCTTCGGAGGATCGATTTCGGCTGAACACGGCATCGGTTTGAATAAAAAGAAATATTTACACTACTCAAGAAACGATGCAGAAATCGCCTTGATGCGCCAAATAAAAATGGCACTCGACCCCAAAAATATTCTGAATCCCGGTAAGGTACTTTGATGAAATCTTTCTTCCATCCTAATCAGCAACTCCATCACCCCACTACTTACTTTTCACGCGGCCAGATGCGTGTTCCCCAAGAAGTGCCTGAAAGATCGGTGCAGATCCTGAAGGGGTTAGCTCAACTTGGTTTGCCCGTCACCGAACCTGTTGACGCGGGTATGGCGCCTCTACTGGCGGTCCATGACCCCAAGTACCTGGAGTTCTTGCAGACTGCACATAGAAGGTGGAAAGAGGTTGGACAGGACTGGGGAGACGAAGTCATTCCCAACGTTTTTGTACGCGAGCCAAATGCACTGCGTGGCATTCTGGCAGAAGCAGGTCGCTACTTAGCCGATGGCAGCTCACCAGTCGGCGCGAACACATGGATATCCTCTTATTGGGCCGCACAGTCGGCAATCGCAGCAACCCGCGCGGTGCTTGCGGGTGATTCGAGTGCCTACGCGCTTTGCCGCCCACCTGGTCATCACACCCGCAAAGATGCGGCGGGAGGGTTTTGCTATATCAATAACGCTGCCATTGCAGCTGAGATGTTGCGGGAAAAATACGAGCGCATCGTCATTCTTGATACTGACATGCATCACGGGCAAGGAATCCAAGAAATTTTCTACGGCCGCGACGACGTCTTTTATATTTCGGTTCATGGCGACCCTACAAACTTCTATCCAGCAACCGCGGGTTTTGACGACGAAACGGGTGTAC
>JACCED010020115.1_pt1 | contig 34866 bp, 38 predicted proteins | sample 7455021 | NCBI WGS metagenome assembly JACCED01 (sample SAMN15323456, study PRJNA562643) | freshwater metagenome | isolation source: river surface water | place: USA:Blue River Watershed | collected 2017-08-19
GATTTAAAAAAATTATATCACATTTATATTTGGTAATAAAATGTTATTCAAGTTATTATCTTATCTTTCAGTTATTGTTGCTATTGGAGCAGTCCAAAATAACCTCAACCTTAATCTCACAGCTAGTTCCATTACTAGAGACCAAATTATGCAAAGGGCTCAAGTGTGGGTAGATCAAAAAGTTCCCTATTCTCAAACTACAACCAAAGATGGATACAGACAAGATTGTTCTGGGAAAAAAAGTATAATAACTTTTGGTTTATATTAAAAAATAAATTTTTAATATAAATTCACAGGGAGGTATTAAGAAAATATTCTATTTTCTTACTATCCATACCCCGGTTATGTATCCAACTGTTGGGCATCTTCAACATCTGGTGGTGGTCACTGGACTGGAAATATGCAAGAAATATGTACTAAAATTTCTAAAGCAGACATGAAAAAAGGTGATGCCATTTTAAACCCCTCTACCCATGTTCTATTATTTGGTGGATGGATTGATTCAGATGCATTTTATGAATATGCTGAACACCAACCAGGTGATGTATGTCGTAAATCAACTGGTTCCTACAAATATTTTGCAGATAACGGATATTTTCCATGCAGATATAATTTGGTTTCCAATTAATTTATAAAAAATGAAACAATTTTTATTTACTACTAAATTTAAATATATAATGAATAATCATCAGATATTTAAAATTAATTTTTCAGATAATGAACTAATAATTACCCATTGTACAGACCAACGTATATTTACTTATTTACTAAACCAAATTGATACTCAATTTAATCAACATGGTTTTAAAAAATTAGATGCAAGGACAATTATTATAGAAAAGTTACTTACATTTGATTTTGCCTATATTATTGACACATATATGTTAACATTAAACTTTGAAGTCATTAATGGTAATAAATCATTTTTCTATTCTATAAATCTGTCTGAATCATTACCTAAAATTAATGGTACAATTGAATTTGTAAGCGGATCAGTAAATGAATCTGCAAATACTAATGACCAACTTCAAAAAATAATTTGGCAGTTAGTAAATAATGTTAATAATCTAAAAGCCCGAATAGATGACAAGGATGAAAAAATTAATAAGTTATTTAAAAAAATAGATTTGCTTGAATGTGAAATATTATCTCTCAAAAACCAAGATGTATGGTAATGTAAATAAATAGTTAATTTAATTAGCCAAATTAATATTTCCAATCGCCAGAATTTGATCAATATCATCATCTACTGATTCTAAATTAGCGGTTGAAAAATTTATATTATTTGGTATATTTTGTCTGTTTAACCAATAAATTTTTTTAACATCAAACAATGTTTTAATATATGATTTTGCATCATTTATAACCGGAATTTGAGTATAGTTTATTTTATATCTAAATATATCTAAATTTTCAATGACTCTCATCCAATACACATGTAGATTTAAATATTTATTTATTTCTATAACTGAATCACATAATATATTTGATTTATTGGTTAAATACATTAGGGGCTTCTCTGTTGGTAAATAAGTAAATTGACTATTAGAATTAAGCCCCAGATATTTAATTATAGTATATTCAAATTGTTCCACGTTATTATATTTTTGAACTAATAGATAAACTGTTGTCTTAGGTTTTAATTCTTTTATTTGATATGGTTGTTGATAACTATGTAAACAAATACTTCGGTGCGATTTATGTATAGTCCTAACTGGTTCTTTCATAATGATAAAATTATTCTAATATTAAAATAATTTTATCAATTTTTTAAATTTCTATATCATTTTGAACTTTAGGTTTTCTTTTAACTTTACCATTTTGATAAGTTCCATATAATTCACCTGTTAATTTATCATATACATTTGCCCCCTTAACAATATATGGTTTATTTCTTATTTTAATCTCTATTTCAACAATATCAGGAATTTCTTCTTCATCTTCTGAATCATCAGTTGATTCATAAATATTAATTAAATTGATTTTATTTTTCTGTTTATTTTCATACATTTTTCTTAGTTTTTCTTGTTTTCTTTTAATTTCTTCATCTTCTGAGTTTTCTGTATCTGAATCTTCAAGTATTTCATCTTGATTAAAATAATTATATTGATCATTTTGGTCTTTATTATTTACTAAATTATTTTGCGGTGATTTCATTGAAGTCCATGTTTTTTGAACTAAATTTTTATTATTATAGCTAATATAATTAAGTTCAGAGTAATATTTTTTCATATATTTTTTATTTTGAAATAATAACTCTCTTAGTTTATTTATTGTAGATGTATATTCATCTCTTTCAGCTTTTAAAAATTTTGTATTTTTTGCAATTTGATCAAGTTTTTCTAAATAAGATACAAGTAATTGATCAAATAAAGTTAATTTATCTGTTTTCATAATTGAATTTGTTTCAGGATTAATTATCGAAGCATGTTTATCATTTATTGCAGTCACACAATAAGAATGATTTTCTGGTATTTCTGTGTTAAAATTAAGCTTTTCTGCAATGTGAGTTAAACAATTTAACCTTTTACTCATTATTTCCTTATATGAATCAAATGGTAATTTTAAAATATCTTCTTTACCGGAAGGAGTTATAACTAACTGAATATTATTTGTTATATTATTATTACTATTATTGTTGCTATTTCTATTGTTATTAATAATTTTTTGTGGGTTTTTTTCTAAAAAATTAACAATTTTCTCTTCTATTTTATCATCCAATGACATATTTTTTGTTAATTTACATTTTTGTTCATGTATCCATTTACTTTGTCTTGAGTTATATTGTTTATTACAATGTTCGCAATAATATTTTTTTGGATTATTACAATTTTGATGATTTAGTTTATTATGTTTTAATAAACCATTTTGAGTTTTATATTTAAAATTACAAATACTACAATAAAATTTATGTTCCATTATAATTTTATTTAAACTTATCTTTAAATTAAAAATAATTTTTGTGTGCGTCAAATCTGTCATGCATGACAAATTTGGAACTTGGTAATATACTAATTTATAAATATACTTAAAAACTGATAATAATCAATCAATAATATTAGGTTAATATCTAAATTATAATAAATTACATCATAATATACCGTCAAAAAAACGTCAAAATATGTCATGATATTTACAAATTTGACTTAAAAATAAAAATTTGACGAAAATGATGACACGATATTAATTAATATAAAACTATTTTAGATTATAATCACTTAGTAAGATAAATAAATATTAAGTTTCCAAACAAATACCATCTACATAAAATTCCAAATTTGTCATGCATGACAGATTTGACACACACGAAATTTTTTTTATAAATATTGTTTACTTTTATTTGTACATAAACATATTTTTGCTAAATTCAATACGTTGGCTTAACTTATTTTATTGTACATGTACAATAAAATTAAACAAGCAATTAATATACAAGTAAACGTTTACTTTTGTACACACAAAATTTTTTTATAAAATAAAATTAAATTTCATATCGAATAGTTACATCATTATTAGATTTTAAGTTAACAATAAAACTGGTACGACCACATATTTGTGGAACTTGTTTGGTTGATTGATCAACCACATTAATAGGATAAGTTTTAATAAATGCTTCATAATTATTACATTGTTTAATATCAAAGTTATTTCCAATATCTAATTTAGAGAACCCATGATAATACTTATCACGCTCTCTATCATTGTATTTTATACATTTTTCTATTTCCTTAAATATACTTTGACAAAAATAAGATTTATCATCCAATTTAAAGCTAGAATAAGAATTATTTGTTAACACGTAAGAATCCATTGGCTTAATTACTATTGGCCCAAGTATTTTAACAATCAATTTTTTATATAAACTAGGTTATTTTTTCTACTTTAATATAATGTGTTTTTATTGTCATAAATTATTTTATTATCCTTATGCACCATCACATGGTCATGATACTTGTCCAGAACTTGCAAAATTAAAAAAACCTATTAAAATAAATGAACCTAATAAATCAAATAAACCTAATTAATAAAATAATCCAACTAATTCAATTCATTAATGTTTTCAATCATTTTGTCAATAAAATTAGATTCAAATAAATACCTAATAACATAATTAACAAATGGTCTAACTGTAATTTTCTTTTCAACAACCAAATCTAAAAACTCATTAATTTTTTCTTGAGAATTGGCTCCTAAATCTTTATGCCAACTTACAAATCTATATAATTTCTTTCTAAAAATATTAACATCAGGGAACCTAAATTCATATTTAGCACTCATTCTGTTAATTAATGCATCTATTTTAAATATTTCTTCTTGGTTATTTGCTGTAAAAAATCTTACAGTATCACCCTTATCATCAAAACCGTCTAGTGCATTAAGAATTCCAGATATTACTGTATTAACTTTATCAAATCCAAGAAATCGATCAAAATCTTCAAACAATAATAATTTTACTGGGCAACCAGTTGATACTTTAACATTGGGCGATAATAATCCAACAATATTTTCAATTGATACATCTCCGGCATTAACAATAAATACAGCACAACCTAATTTTGATGCTAATGCTTTAATCAATGATGTTTTACCTGTACCTGGAGGCCCGTATAACAAATAGTTAATACTTCTAACTTCACCCAATGATTTCAAAAAATCATTATAAGTAATATGATTGCTAATATCTTTTGATATTTGCTCAATATAGTTGTCATAACCAAAAATATCATTTTCCGCATCCTTAATTTTATATTGTTCGGTCAATGACCAACCATTTCTTTTATTATATCTATAAACAGGATTTGTAATTTTTTGTTTTTGTGCCTCTTTTTTGTCCTCAATAATTTTTAATAGTTCTTGATATTTTTCTTTGGATTCAAAATAATAATCCATTTGACCATGTTTTTCTTGATTGTGAACCCAAACATTAATATTATCAAAAGTATAAGTTCCTGTTAATATAATGGGGACATGATCATTTCCACAATAAATATGGTTAATATCATAAAATTTTACTAAATCACATACTAAACCATAAGCTCCATTAATATTAGATTTCATTCTAAAATTAAAATTATCTGGTACAATCACATTCTTCACGCTCACCGACTTCTTCGCTCCTTCCATCTATTCTATCCCAGTATTAAAAATCTAATTATAAGATCCCAATTAGTTATATAATCAATTTTTTATAAAGATTGATTATATTTAAAAATTGATTGTAAAACAGTTTGTTACCAATTAAATTATCTAACAAATGGAGAAGAAGGTGTGTGTGGGGTGTTTGGAGCTTATAGAATCATTAAATTGTAAAGATAATTGTTATGGGGATAAATATTACCATAAGGAATGTTTTGCTGAATTAAATAAACAAAAAATACAGGGTTATAAAGATCAATTTAAAAATTGCACCTCAGATATTAATTATAGTGTGGAATCAGCGGTTGAACCATTTTTAATGAAGAGCTATAATAATGCAATGGGTGAAATTAAAAAACAACTTGATAAATCAACCAACTCAAAAGATCTATTTGATGATAATTATATTGATAAAATAAATTGGGCGTCTGACAAACTTATTCAATTAACTGGTAAATATAAAACAATTGGTCAAATTAAAGCACAAATAGCTGACATAGTTAGTTCGGAAAATCCAGGTACTCAAGTCGATAAATTAAATGAACTAACAGATAAACTTGCTAAACTATGTGAAGAAACAACAATTTCAAATAACAAATCAACAGATCATCCCATAAAATCAATAACACCAACAATTTCAAATAACAAATCAACTAAGCATCCCATAGAATCAATAACACCATCAATTAAAATTACATCATCAAATCAAAAATTAGTTTTTAGTAAAAATGGTGATTTAGTATGGTTACCTTGTGACGACAATGGAAATATCAAACCGATTAAATATCCAGATTATTCTCATGCCGATTACTAATCAAAAGTATAAATATAATAATAAAAATTGATTATTAATATTCATTTAATTTAATTAAACATAACTAATGAATTTAAAGGAAGTGTGTGAGCGTAAGTATGGGTGTGTTTGTTTAGGGTGTTTAGAACCAATTATAGATGGAAATTTGGTTGAACCAAAAATTGGTTGTTATTATCACACTGACTGTTATAAATTTACAATAAAATATATTAAAAACAAAGACAAATTACAGACATATATTAAACCAGAGTCAGCAATTGATTCAGAAATTTATAAAACAATGAAAGAAAGAATTGGTCCTCCAGATTTTAAATCTCACATGTTAGATATTAAAACATACTCCAGTAAATATTCACCAAATATTTTACAAATTGATGTGTTAAACAAAAATTGTCATATAACAAATTTACATTTGAGATTGACAAATCCAAATAACAATAAATTATCTGAGCTTTTTTCTGGAATTGAAACTCAAGCAGGTGGATGTCCAACTCAACAACTTATTGGTGATATTGAATCTCATTTTGCAGTTTTATCTAATTTTCTTGATTGTGGTGTTAGCTATGAACCTGGTTATATTAATATTAAATTAGGATTATTTCACAATAAAATGGTTTATTTTTTAACCCCAAACTGGGAATTTTATATAAATTTAAAATTAATTAAACAATTTGATTTTTATGCTAATATTAAATGGGAAGTAAAAGCTGATATTTATAAAAATCACTATGATAAATCGGCAGAAATATCAAAATCATGTGTTGACTCTAAATCAAATAGTTATGATTATCCTATATACTCATTTATAAATCCTCTTGTACATACCCAAACTATTAAAAATAATGAACTAAAATTTAATAGTAGGATTAATTGTTTATATTTAACAGAATTACCCGCAAGTATAAATTCAATAACACGAATTAGATTAGAAATGGACGGAATAGAAATATTAGATATAGAACCAACAAAATTAATTAAAACAAATAAATCGTTAGGTATTGATTATCCTGGAATATTAATTGTTTTTAATACCAACTTATTTAATAATATTGATGATTTAATTAATCTTAGTTATGTTAAAAATTTTAATATTTATATTGATTGGATTGATCCAACAATTAGTTCAGATAATATTGTTGCTCATGTTTTGTCAACAAATATTTTACAAATTCTCAAATCAGGTTATATTCAAAATAAATACTATCCAGAATTTGGATATTTTTTTAAATAAAAATTGTTACAACCAATTAAAAAATTTGATTATTAAAATATTTAGTGATTATTATTGGAAAATTAATGAATTGGCTGAGCAATGTGAATGTGAATTTGAGTGCGAGTACGGTTATGAGTCCGCGTGTAAGTGTATGTGAGGGGTGTTTGGAGCCAATTATTAACGAAAATATTTTAGAACCAAAACCTGGACATTTATATCATGTCCGCTGTTTTAAAACTAGTAAAAATCATTATCAAGATTATATTAAAAATCTAGACAAGTTACAAGTTTATGTTAAACCTGAGCCTTTTATTGATTCAAATATATACAAAACAATAGAATCTAGATTTGGTCCGCCAAATTTTAAAAATCATCCTCTAAATATTAAAATTAATCATAATAATGGACCAACCAATACAATTGAAATTGAAGTATTAAACCAAGAATGTCAAATAACAAATTTACAATTAAAAATTGCAAATCCAAAAAATTACAAATTATCTGATCTATTTTCTGGTTTTGCAACTCGATCAAGTTATAAAAAAAGTCAAGAATTTGTTAATGATATAGAATCTCATTTTTCAGTTTTATCTAATTTTATTGATTGCAATGTTAGCTATGAAACTGGTTATATTAATATTAATGGCTTATTCCATAATAAAATACTTCATTATTCAACATCATACCGAAAATTTTATATTAGTCTTAAAAAAGTTAATTCAAAAGAATTTTATAATAATATTAATTTTATCCTAAATGCTGACATTTATCAAAATAATAATAATATAGATACAACCGTTGAATATGAAGAAGACGATGATGTAGATATTGCCAGATATAAGTTTTTAAATCCACAAGTATTTTCACATCCAATTATTGGAAATAAAATAAGAACCAGTTTAGATATTAATTGTTTGTATTTAACAAAGTTACCCGCTAGTTTAGATTTAATGAGTCGGGTAAGATTAGAAATGGATGGGATTGAAGTATTTAATATGGAACCAAAAAAATTAATTAAAGCAAATAAAGCCAATGGAATTAATTATCCGGGAATTTTAATTGTTTTTAATCCACTAGTATTGGATAATATTGAAAACCTTATTAATACTTCATTAATTAAAAATTTTAATATTTATATTGATTGGATTGATCCAAACATTAAATCTAATAGTATTATTGCAAATGTTTTAGTAACTAATATTTATCAATTACGTAAATCATCTTCTTCAGAATCAAAATATCAGTCGGATTTTACATTTGCTTTGTAGTTTGGTTTATTTTATTATTTAATTTATTTTATTAAAAACACATAAAAATTGATTGTTATGTCTTTTATCAATAATTACATATTTACTAATGGATAATAGAGTATGTGTGTGCTGTTTGAATATAATAACTGAGAATATAGTAGAACCAAAACCAGGGTGTTATTGTCATACTCAATGTGTTAAACTAATTAAAAAACCAAGTCCAAATTATATTATTAACCATGATAAGTTGATGAATTATATTCAAACTGATCCAAAATTAGATTTTAAAATGTTTGAAACTATTGAATCAAGATTTGGTCAACCTAATCTTAAAAATGTTTCTCTAAAAACAAAAATAGATAAGCAAACGGATGGAAATAAAACAATTATAAAAACTCAAGTATTAAGTACTCAATGCTTAATCAATAATTTAAAAATATTTTTACCAAACCCACAGAATTATAAAATAAATGAATTTATATCTAAAATTAAAATAACATATGGGGAACAAACACTTCAACAATTAACAGGAGATATTGAAGCACATTTTAATGCATTGTCTAATTTTTTAGATTGGAGTATTAAATATAAACCATCTAGTGTGATAATTATAAATTTAGGATTATTTCATAATAAAATGCTCCAATACTTACAACCATTTGATTTTTGGGCGTTTTGTGTTGAAATAACATTTGAAAAACCAATTAGCCCAACTTATGATTTAGTTTTAAAAGCTGACACATATGCTAATAAGTTTGATATTAAATCAATTGATCATAAGATTGATTTTCACAGTCCACTCAAGTTTGAATTTTTAGCTCCAATTTTATTGTCAAATACTATTGCTGATAATAAAGTAAAATCAGGTTTGGATATTAATTGCTTGTATTTAACAGAGTTGCCAGCAAATATAGATTTGATAAGTCGAGTAAGATTGGAAATGGATGGAATTGAAGTATTCAACATGGAACCAACTAAATTAATTGAAGAAAATAAAGCTAATGGTATTAATTATCCAGGTATTTTGATAGTTTTTAATGCAAATGTATTACATCATAATCCCAGTCATATAAATACTTCATTAGTAAAAAATTTTAATATTTATATTGATTGGGTTGATTCAACAATTAATTCAGATAATATTGTGGCAAACGTTTTAATAAATAATATTAGACAGATTTATGAAAATGGTCAAAGTAGATATAAATTTTTTCCAAACATGGATACATTTGGGCCCAGTATATTGGGCTTAGACAAAGCAGATATAAATTTTTACAAAACAATGATGGAATCTAAACAATTAGGTGGATTAGGTGGGCTAACTTATACTGATTAATTTATTTTACTGGATAAATTCTTCCAACTGTATAAACCATTGAAACTGATCCACCTGAAGACCAATCTAATGATAAATGTTTTTTATTTATACGTGCACAAGTAGAATAATTAACATCATCTTCAAATGCTCTTTCTTTTTCAGTAAGACCACCAGCCTTGCAACTGGAACAAAATATTGAATGATTTATAAGATGGAGTTCGGGAATTTCAGGAATTGATGAAATATCCATAGAATAATCGGGTTTGTCAATATGTTTGTATAAATTTATATCCCTATTATTTTTTTTTATATTATAAACATTTAAAAAACTATCACATTTATGACATCTATATCCCAAGTTATAATCCTCTTTGAATTTATATATTAATAAATTTTTTGCATTATATTTACAATGAATTCCCACACAACATTTTTTTACTGCCGAGTAAATTGAATCAAAATTTTCATAAGTTTGTAATTCTAATGGTTTTAATAAAAGGGAACTAGTAGATATTTTAAAAGGTCCTTGGTAATATTCGTTAGCAATAAGATGTTTTTTATATGAACATCTGGGTTCCAAAAATAATTCAAACTCATAACCTTTTAATCCAAGTGATTGGGCTAGTTGAGCAATTTGTTTAATTTCATCTTCTTGCATTATTGAATCAATGGGTTCATTATTTGGTTCTTGTACTGGTGGCTGTGATAATTCAAGCCATTTGACATATTTAGATTCAAATTGTTCGTCTATTATATAATTTTCCATTTTTTATTATTAATTATTAAATCTTATTATTAAATTAAAACTAATGAATATTCAATTTTTGCAAAAATTGATAGAATTATTGGCTGGGCTTAATTCAATCTAATTAATGGATTCTAGTAAAAAGGTGTGTGTGAGATGTTTGAATTTTATAGAATCAAATAATTTAGTTGTTAGTAAAACAAATATGTTTTATCATCAGACATGTGCTGAATCATTTGAAAGTAATATAGACTCAGATGACGAAGAAATAGTAATACCAGTAAAAAGCAAATACAATAAAAAAGTAGATAAGCCAACTATAGTTGATTCCTTAATTATGGAACAAAAAAATAAAAATAAAGTTGAACCATTAGTTTTAGAACCAATAAATAAATTTGACCCAGATTCTAAGATTAATAACTTTTCTAAAATTGGTCCATTTCCTGATATCAAACAAGTTCCTGATATTGATCAATTTCCCGATACTGACCAATTTAAAAATGTTAAAAAAATGTTTGTACTAAAAACTGATAATAATAATTTAGTTAATATTCCTGTTATAATTAATAAAAATAATTCAGGTCTCTCAGATGATAAAATGATTGATATAATTGGTAAATATTTTGAAAAGGCACTAGCCGGTGATGAAAATGATTTTGATTTTAATGATCACATTATTCAATCAGTTAACAAAGTAGAAGATGATGCTGAGAAAAGTTGGTAAAAATAATTAAAAGATAAAAATTGCATAAAGATATAATTAAATATTAATTTAATAATCTAATGCAAAATATCGATCCATTTATTTATCAAAAGGGGTGTTTGTTTCTAGAAATTAAACAAGAAACCATACTAAAATATCTAAATTCAGTTTCTGTTGTATCAAAAATAACAAAAGAGTGGGACGAAAAAAGAATGGAACGAGATGGGCCAAATTATCATATTACTATAACTAGACCCCATGAAACTAAAACCAAACTAGAAAAACCAGAAAATGATCTATGGTATCCAATTGGAGTTAAAATACTTAAACACGTTGCATTTATTGTTGTTCATTATCCAGCAGGCGATAAATTTAGAAAAGCCCAAGGATTAGAACCATGTGATTTTCATATTACTCTTGGATGGGCTAATTCGGATGATCACCAAATAAATAAGTCAATTGAATGTTTAGAATTTGGTGAAATTACTAATTGGGACTTTTATAAAAACAAAACTGGATATGTAAAACAATTATCGTGTGTTGAAAAATTATATCAGTTTAAACCAGAAGATCCAGATATTATAGCAGAATTAATAGATCTTTTATGTAAAAAACAAGTTTGGACTAGAGCGCTTGGACTTGGATTTGACTTAATTAAATTAAATCCAAATAAAGGAGCTTATTGTTTATTAAAATTAGAAGGAGTAACTGGAGATTCAATTGAAATTGCCAAAGTAATTAGTAAAGAAATTATGGGCGAACCAATTGATCAGCTTTACGGAGAATTTGTTTTGGAACAATTAAATAAAATGGAACCCAATCATAAAATATGTTGGATAAATTTAAATGGCCATTATGCTCAACTAAAAAAGCCAAGAAATTTTACTGAAGCTTATCCTGGTGTTTTTGCAAGTGCTATTGTAAAAGAGTCTCATTTAGATTTTATTAAATATACCAAAATTGCATCCATTGTGAATTTAACTGAACCCAAAGAAATGACTCTGGAAATTAAATTAGTCGAATATATCAATCCTCATTATATTAATTGTCAAATACCAGATCGCGGAATCATTCAAATGGATCAAATGGAACAATTAGTTGATCAGTTGGCTAAATTACACGGTGAATCCAAAAGCTTTGTTGTTCATTGTATGGGTGGAAAAGGACGAACTAATATGGTGGTAGCTTGTTTTGCTATTAGAGAATTAGGAATTGGACTGGATAAAGTTATCGAGCATTTAGAAGCCACTCGTGAAATAATATTTTCAAAAGAACAAATGAATTTTATGCGTAAATATCAAGATAAATATCAAAATCAAATAAATAAAACTAATAAAAAATTTATTAAATTTAATGGAAAAAAATGTCCTAAATTAATGATGTTAATAGGATTACCCGGATCTGGTAAATCTACATTTTCTAAACATATGGAATCCTATGTGTCTGGAGTTATTCGAGTAAGTCAAGATGATATAGGTAAAAAGGCATGTTGGGATCTAATGAGCTCAAATGCCCAATCTGATACCTTAGTTATTGTAGACCGATGTAATAATAAAAAAGCTGATAGAAAAGATTTTCAAGGTTATTTAAAACAAGGACAAAGATCATGGGCTTTAATATTTGAAACTGAAAAAGAAGAATGTATTTATAGAGCCCAACATAGACCAGACCATCCAACTCTTAAAGCTTCTGGTGCTGAAAAAATTATTGGGGATTTGGCTGCCGACTTTGAATTAGTTGGTCCTAATGAAGGTTTTGAAGAAATTATTCGAATTAAATCTCCAGATGATCTAAATTATATTTTGGGACTTTGGCAAATTCCACCCATTGAAATAAGTCAAGAATTTTCGATGGATTTAGTTAAATTTCCAAGAACAAAACATTTGGCTAATTTAGGTGGTGCTAGTAGAGAAGATTTATTATTATCTGCCCATGAAATAGACCAATATTTAAATCGTGAAATTTTCATCGAAGAAAAAATAGACGGAGCAAATATGGGTATTTCTATTGAACCAGACACTTATAAAGTTTTATTTCAAAATAGATCTCATTATGTAACACCAAATTATGCAGCCCAATTTAAAAAGTTAGATTTATGGAGAGATTTACATCAGGCTGAATTATTTGAAATTTTAGAACCTGGACGCCATATCTTATTCGGCGAATGGGTTTTTGCCAAACATTCCATCCACTATTCGAATTTACCAGGATATTTTGTGGCATTTGACCTATATGATAAATTAACTGGAAAATTTGCTGGGAGAAAAAACTTGGAACTCCTTTTGGCCAAAACTACTATCCCTCAAATCAGATTAATTGGATCTGGCAAATATCCCAGCATAGCCAGTATAACCAAATTAGTTAATTCAACATCTGGGTATTATCCGGGACCAGTTGAAGGAGTATATGTGAGAATATGTGATGAAACACATACAATTGCAAGAGCAAAAATAGTTCGAAATGATTTTATTTGTGGGGATACTCATTGGAGTAAATCACAGTGTGTGGAAAATCAATTAACCAATAATGAGTAAAAATTTTAAGTAAATAATTAAAATTTGATTAAACTTAATTATTTGTTTTTGTCAAATCATTAAAATATTTATATTTTTTATCAATATGCTCTATAACACGTGTATTAAATTCATGTGATTTGTTTATACTAGTAAAATATTTTACTACATATTCAATATATAATTCTCGAGAGAAACCTGTTATAATTTTTCCAGGAACACGTTTATATTCTGGATGGTCTTGTACAATTAATTTATAAATTGCATCCATTTCTTCGTCAGTTAACGGTAAAATTGATTTTACAGGGTGATTAAAGTTTAGTCTAAAATTATCTGTCATTAATTATATTATTATAATAAAAAAATTAGTCTTTATTTGCTTATTTAATATTCATCCAATATTTAACATTGGGTAAATTAGCTTTAGCAAAAAATTCTTCTAGTTCGGCTTTTTTATATTTTTGAGAAAAGTGAGTTAAAATCCAATTAACTTGGGGATTAGCAACAATCCATGGTTTTAAATTATCCCAGTGCATATGGGATTTTTCATTAGCATGGGACAAATCGTCTGGACTTACAAAAGTGCATTCGACCATTACATTAGACCAAGTTAAAATATCAGGGTTATCAATAAAAACCTGATGAGTTGTATCACCTAAAAAACAAAATTCTTTGGCTTTTATTTCTTGGGTAATTTCTATTTGTTTGGCTCTTAATTCTTTTATTTCATTAGACTTTAGTCCTGCATATTCTGGTTTTAACTTATTTTTGCATAAGCTAACCCCATAACCAACACAAGGAACCGAATGGGTGCATTTAAAAACTTGAACCATATGTTTGGTTTTACCAATGGATATTTCAAATTCATCGCCTGGTTCAACCCCAATAACTTCATAACCTTCTGGTTCCATTTGTTCATTTCCATCTGATAATTGAAACATTGCTTTGATGTAGTTTTTAATTAGCTGAACAATAGGTTTTGGGCAGTAAATGTTTATGGTATTATATGTATTGTCTTGATTTCTCTTAATAATTAAGTGGAATGGTAAATTAGCTATATGATCACCATGACCATGAGTTATTAGAATGGTCTTGGGTGAAAAAGGAGCCGAAATACCTGCATCAAGCATTAGATCTGGTTGAACAAAAAAATTAGTTCTAAGCCCGGCAACTGAATAACCAGATAGCATTTTATTAGCAGTGTTTGGCATCTGGTAGGGATCTATTTCAGTCCATGTTTTCCACAATTCTATATAATTCGACATTGAAACTAATTTAATAAATGCCAATAAAATTAATAATCAATATTTTCCACAAATTTTTTTCCAAATATTTTTCCCAAATAATATAATGAATCAAGAAAATTATTTTATTAAATATCTAAAGTACGCTAATTTAAAAGGAATTAGCTTAGAACAAGTTTTTTATAGAAAATACTTGTTGTACGATTTAGATGAAAATCCTAGTTTGGATATTTATAAAAGTAAATATCTAAAGTACGCTAATTCAAAAGGAATTAGCCTAGATCAAGTATTTTATAAAAAATACTTAATGTACAAAAATAAATACCTCCAATTAAAAGAACAAATTGATCAGGTTGGAGGAGCAAAGCCATTAAAAAATATTTTAAAAGGTATTAATTTATTTGCTGACACTGATATGGAAAAATATCTTAATCCTTTTTATGGGTTTATTATGGCAGAATGTGGTTATATTAAAAATACATATTATTTACATCATGCTGGATTTATTAATACACCAGAATCTCAAATTGTTACCCAACTGGTTCGTGAAATACCTGGAGCTATTCAACCAACCAAATATATAATGCAAAAAATTAAACCTGAATTAATAGGTAAATACATTGGGTTTTTATATATTTCTAAATCAGACTGGCTTAAAGATATTAATACTAAATTAATTGAATTAACAAAAAAAGTAACATCTCAATCTCTTAGTAGGGAAGAAAGAAAACCTATTTCTGCTGATTTTAAAGCAATAAATGATTTATTAAAAGAATTAAAAAAATTAAATAAAGAAAACGTTTTTTACATAAAAGCTGGAACCGATATTACAGAACAATTTCACATTTTACTTTATTGCTTGTGGTGGGTTAGTAATGATAAAAATGGGATTGCTAAATATTATCAAGGTATTAATGAAGCATTTAAATTAGTAAATAAATATCAATCAAATGCTTTTAAACTAATATCAATTCCTGAAAATTTTGCAACTGAAGAATTTACAAAATTAGAAATTGACACAGAGCTTACAGAACAATCTCCATTCGAATTACTATTAGTTAAAAAATTAAACAAAATATCATTCGAAGTTTTTCAACAAGATTATGCTAAATGTTTTTGTGGTGAAGAACCAAATTATGCTGATTGTGGTGAAACTACTGTACGTAATTTCTTAAACCTTATTGCATATGATACTGGAACAAATTCATTTGATGTTAATATATTAAAAAAATTAGGAGCAACAGAACCTGTTATAGAATATTATTCTATTTTTAACACATCTAAATCACAAGCATCTACAAATACTATGTCAATTTTTGGAGAAAATCTTAATGCCAGAGACGCATGGTCTAAAATTATTATAACTCACGGATCAAATGTTAATTGGGTAAAAAAGTGTCAAATTAATGGGGACGGATATGAACTTAATTCAAAAATGGCATTGGATGGTTCTAGATCAAATATTAATCAAATTGTTAAAAATTTATTAACAAAAGTACAGTCAATTGATAAAATTACAACCGAATATATTGAAGAAATAAATGATGAAACAATTAATGGTATTGGTGATATAAAAATTGCACATAAAGTATTCGGGGAAATCAAAATTATATGTGAAGCTGGTCATTATTATATGACATTACCAAAAAAAGTAACCACAATAAAAAAATTAGAATCTTTAACTGAACAACAAATAAAAATTCTTAACTTATTTGAAAATTTGGGTTTAGATGTTAATAATTATATTTGGTACGATATACCAGGAGATTATTTACCTCTTAAAATTAATGGTGGATCGGATAAAAATTTAAAAATAAAATTTCTTGAATTATCTTTGACCAAACAATATAATCAGGATGTTAGAAGACGTATTGTAGTTGATGTAGAATTATCTCCAAAATTTTTGGAAATTGTATCAAAATCTGAATTTGCAGATCAATATTTTTATTCAGCAAATAATTTTAATTTTGTGAACCAAATGAAAAAGTTTACTCAATTAAATATTGGGTTGACTGATAAATATTTGACATCAATTGATTTGACACCTTTATGTTTTGTACAAAAAATTGGACAAAATTTTTTAACTGGTTTTATTAATCTTGAACATATTGATTTAACACCATTGGCTAATGTTAAAAAAGTGGGTACAGGATTTTTGCAGGATTGTAAAAAATTAGAAACTATTGATTTGGAAAAATTACTTAATATAACTGAAATAGGTGAAGATTTTTTAAGCTATTGTGAAAAAATAAAATCTGTTAATTTTTCATCATTTTGTAAAGTAAAATATCTTGAATATAGTTTTTTATCATATTGTAAACAAATAGAAGAAGTGGATTTATCTCCTATGAAAGAACTTATTAATATACACATAAATGTTTTATCGAATAATAAAATGTTAAAAAAAGTTAATCTTAATGGATTAAATAAATTAAAAAAAATATCATATAATTTTCTAAGTAATTGTTCTGAATTAGTTGAATTAAATATGCAAGGACTAGATAGTTTAGAAACTATTGATGGTGGATTTATAGGTAATTGTAAAAAATTAAAACAAGTTGATCTAAGAGGATGTCCTAAATTAAAAACTATTCCACCTGAATATCAATTTTTAAAAGGCACTAGCTCAGATTTTAAAATTATTTGTACATTGGATCAAAGAAAGACAGTATTTAAAAATTTAAGTGATTCAAAAATTACAGTTATGTAATTGTATAAGCTCATTAATTTGTAATAAATACAAAAATAAAAATTGATTTTTATTTGTTATTTGATAGATTTCTTATTATTTAATGTCAATGTACTGGTCATATCTTACTAATGATAAAAATGAAACCTTGACTTTCGAGACACATGGAAATTTTCAAAAAATGATTTCGGATTACCAAGAGTTAGCGAAAACTGACTTTTTTAAACAATTTATGTATTTTAATAAAATTTTTATTTCAAATAAAAATTCGGTTGAATCTCCTATTAATCACAAGTTATATGAACTTAAATTATTTTAGTTTGTAATTTATATTAGTCTGTTTATTTATTTTAGTTTGTAATTAAAAACTAAAAACAAGTAAAAACATATAAAAATTGATATATTATTTTATTATTCCTATACTAATGGTTTTTAATGAATACAATTAGACGACTGTTTGTAAATAAAGATAATATTGAAACATTTTCTCAACAAATACTTAAATTAGATGAAACATCTTTAAAACAAGTATCTGATTTAGTATATAGACTGGGAAATATAAATCAAAACACTCAAAGGGGAAAAACTCTTTGGTATAATTTTAGATATGATTTTGATAAGACTTTGTGGGAACCAAAACTAAAAAATACAATTGAATCATATCGTAAAAACTGTGTTAATAAATTAAAAAATCCAGAATTTGATCTAATATATAGATCAAGATATAGTGACAAAGTTAATATTGAATCAAATGGATTTATTAATGTGTATGAATATGATAATCAATCCGTTGTAATTAGCGATTATATCATGTTTAATAAAAACTATAAGCTTAAGTTTTTAGATTTAGACCGTTTGTTACCATATTGTAAATTTAAAAACATTGATCATGAACATTATCAAATTGATGGTTGGATTTATAGATCTATTGGTATGTATCAATCAGGTTCTAATCAATCAAACAAAATTATTAGTTGGGATATGGCTAATTATCATAAAATGGATCTTTTAAAAACTGAAGAAGAAAAGAGGTTATGTGTTCGGGCTATGTTACAAATTATGAATGAATGTGATGAAGAACAAATTAATCTATATAACTATAATGTTATTGGCGAATGGTATAATTATTATGATTCTAAATTAAACTCATATAATTCAAATCAAAATTATAATTATCAAGATAAAAATAAAATTATTGATATTGATCCTAAACTACTTGAAAAAGTGGAAATAAATGGTCTTCTTACACCTCAACAAGTTTTAGAAATTCTTTATATTCATGCGGTCAATGGATCAAATGACAAGTATATTATGTTTAAACAAAGACCAGAAAAACTTGATATTATAGCTAAACCAAATGTATTAATTAAAAATGTTCAAGACAGTGTTATTAATACTGTTATTTCAGATCAGTGTATTGACTTGTCAGAATATGCTAGAATTAATGGTAATCATAGAGCAAAAAATGTAATTGATACAATAACTTATGCAATTAAAAACAAAGTAAATTGTTTCAAATACAAAAAAGCCGATGGTACCAATATAACAGCATCTGAACTAGTAACAGCTATATATAATTATTCTGAAAAATTTTCAATGGGTAATCTTGACCCTACGATAAAAAAACTAACTGTGGATGATGCTAAAAAAATTTTATCAAAAACCAATTATATTGATTATTTAGATGGTAAGGCTTTTAAAATGAATTTTGATGATTTTCCTATTGTGGACATTAAAAAATTTGAGGACAGAAATGGTCCAAATCATTTTGAAAATTGTATTAGAAATTATATAAATTTGAGTTGTGGATATGAATTAAAATAATATAATTGTATATATATTTAGTAAAAAATTGATTTAACATTTTATTGGATCTTTATCTTGGTTTACTAATGGAAGAAATTTTAGTTAGTTATGTTAGATGGGCTGTTTTTGAACTAGCTTGTGGAGATATTGATCATAGAAATTATTCACATCCACATGGAGAAACTTCCAAATTAAAAAATTATGTTAAAGAGTTAAATGATTCTGAAGCTGCAATTAAAAAAGTGGTTAAAGAATTATTAGAAATTGAAGATATAGTTAATTGTTTTGACGAAATCAATAATATGAATTCTGACAATGATGAATTAGATGATATGTATAATGATTGTCTTGATGCTATAATTAATTTTATTGGTATTTATGAAATTAATAATTTACACGGCGATGATAGAGACAAATTTATTGATCAGTTTAAAAAAATTATTTCAAATAATGAAGTATAAAAAATAAAACATTTACAAAAAAATTATTTTATAATATAATGAGTATATATATTGAAAAATGTATAAGTTCATGTTTAAATTGTTTTAATATGAACAACTTTCAATATAATCATAGTTATAACTACTTGGCTAATAGTGAAATTCAAAATTATAATCCTAGTTTTGATCATATTTCTAATGAGTTTATTAAAAAATCTACTTTAATTACAATTCAAGAAGCTCCTATACCTATTAATTCAATGAGCCCGGTAAATAAAACAAGTCCGGTAAATAGAAAAAGCCCATTAAATAAAACAAGCCCATTAAATAAATTAACTAAACCATATTTTTTTAATTTAGAATCAAGCATAATTAACGATTATACAAATAGTAACATACAAAAAAATTATACACTAAATAATGATTATGTAATTGATCTTGTAATGTTGAAAAATTCAGATGAAAATAATGAAGATTTTGAACTTGTTGAGAAAAATGAATAAAATTAATACATAAAAAATTGAAAATAATTTTTTTTTAAATTTTAATTAATATGAACATGCCTATAAATTCAAATACATTTATGATACCATTAAATAATACCTTAAATTGTTTAACAAATGCGCTGACAACCAGTATTTACTGGTTTATAATGTTAATAAAATTTGTGTTAGACAGTATCTATTTGATAACAATATATCCATTTAGATATATTTATGATACATATACCCACGGAATAATTTTATTAAGTATATACATTACAACATCAATAGGAGATATTACTAATTTAATATTATCAATAATACTATTAAAAAATGGTTTTATTAATAATACTCTAACAATTTCATTATATTCAATTGGATTTGGCTTTTTAATGATTGCAAATATTAAAAGATTTTATAATATATACAAAAAATCTATTGGTAATTTAAATACCAACAATAAACATTTCATTATATTTTTACATTCATTACCTTTTATTATTGGTTGTAGTTTTACAATTGTTTCTTGGATCGGAATAAATCATGATAATGAAAAAACACCTATATCCTATGATAAAATTATTATATTTTTAGTTTTTTCAATGCTTGGAATATTGTCTGAAATAAGTATATTATCAACTTATTTTCAATCTAATGATAGTAAAATTGCTCCATTAATTAATGATTCTGGTGAGCAATTAATTAATAAAATTTTTAATTCATATCATGTACATGAAAATTTTACTTGTAGTATTTGCATGGACGATCCCACATATAATGAAAATGATAATGATGAAAATACTAATTACAAAAATGAAATCGCCATTGATATCGATAATCATCTTGTTAAACTAAAATGCTCTCATGTTTTTCATTCCAATTGTATTATTAATTGGATCAAAACAGGTTATAAAACAAATATTATTAATACATGTCCAATGTGTAGACAAGAAATAGATATCTAAGTTGAATTAAATCCATTGGGATAATATAATTCTCGATCATATTCATTAGCTTTATTTTCTTTACTAAATGCAATAATCATTTGATGTTTATCGTCAGTTTCAGAAATAACTTTAGGAGCACCCAATCCTTCTAGTTTACCATCGGGTTTAATCCAGGTGCCAATAGATCTAAATGTAAAAGATATTCGCTGACCTTCACTATCTAGTTCTTCAAGAAGCTTTTCGTTATCATTTCTTTTATCTTGTTTAATTAAATGATAATATTCTGCGTTAGTTTTCAAACCTAAAACAAACAATGAATTATTTGATAAACCAATATGATATTTTTCATCTGTTTTTTTATTTTTTAATTGCATAAATCTGGTTGCTCCAATGGTATAATTAACAATAGGAGTATTTGGAACAATATCTAATGTTTTATCACTGTGTTCACCAATATAATCACTACCATTTCTATATAATTGAATAAGCACATGATTAAATTCACAGTTTAAATGATTTGATAATAATTTTGCAAAATTTTTTACAAAGTTATTAAATGGCTCAATTGGTGGTTGTGAATCGATAGGATGACGATATAATGGAGTTGATCCGTCTTCTTTAAATAAACCTTGAATATTAACTAATCTTGGAACAGGACTACCAAATTGATTCATTGTTGTCCAATTGATAGATTTTTTAATATAGTCAAAATCCCAACTATTTTCTAAAAAATCATAAATAATAAAAGAATCAGATGTTATATGCGATAAATTTTTATACATTAGATCAGTAAATTCGTCTACTTCTTCCTGAGTTAAACCTAAACATTTTTCCCAAGTATAATTATCACTGTGGAGTTTATCCCATTCAATAATTTCATTAATAACTTGATCTGCATCTGATCCAAATACCACAATTTTATTACTTGGATTATTATTTTTTCTTAAAAATGACATTAATATATTAATTTTTTTTATATCTACACAAATAATTGGTATTTTTCTCATAGAAAAAATCCTGATTAGTCTTTCCGGTTTTTCTAACTCAATTTTTGAAATTATTAAGGAGTTGTACATTTATATAATAAATAAAAATATTATTTAAATCACAACAATTTAAAATTTTTGGTTAATTGTTCTAATTCAGATTTTGGTCTTGGTAATAGTCCAATAACTGTTAATGTATTTGGTGGTATTTGTGTTAATCCAGCATCTCTTACCATAGCACAGTGGGGCTGTTTTCTTATTTGTTCAAGTTCTTCTTCTGTTGCTTTTAATACGATTTTAGCCATTCCATTAGATCTCCAATTAGCGTAATCATTCATTATTTTTTTAGATTCAAATGTTTTGGAATAAGCATGGTTTGTTAATATATCCTCAATTAGCTTTTGAACCGCATGACCAACTTGACCAGCTATTTTTCCCTTGTCCATTTTTATAGTCGTGTTTATAAATATATACATAGCCATATCCATTAATTATCTTATAAGTATTTAGCTAATATTTATAATTTCATTTTTTATCGACATGTTTACATAAATCAAATTATAAAATATTGAATAATTTTAGTTTTAGTATATAAATAAGTTAACTAATGGATAAAACTGATGGTAATATTAAATGGAAAATTATACCTAGTAGGGTTGTTGACTGGGACCAAGTTAAAAAACTAAGTACCTCATTACTTAATGATCTTTATGAAAAACATCAAGTTGAAGTTTTAATGCAGGGCGAAATGTTAGTTTGTAATGATATTACTAAAATGAAAGTTTATAGTAAGAAAATTAAAAAAGAAACTTATCAAGAATATTTGGATAAAATTGCATCCCGTGATCCAGCAAAAGACCAATGGGTTTATAATATTTTAGATGGTTTATCTGAACAGAATGAAATTATTTATAAAGATGATCAATGCATTGTGATACCTTCATATACATGGGCTTCTGTTGGTGAAAACAAAGATTTAAATAAATTACATATTTTGTGTTTTCCAATGGATAAATCACTTAGATGTATTAGATCACTAAATTCTTCACATATCAATTTATTAAATCATATGAAGGCAAAAACTATTGAAACAATTAGTTCAATATATAAATTAGATATATCTGATCTAAAAATGTTTTTTCATTATGATCCTTCAACATATCACTTACACATACATTTTATTAATGTGGAACATACAGAAACGAATTCATCAGTTGAATATTCACACGATTTAGATTCTGTTATTTTTAACCTTGAATTGGATTCAGATTATTATAAAAAAATTAATTTAAATACGCGATAGGCTTGTTTTACTTTATTAAATTAATCTAAACAATTGAATCTTTTGTATTTGAATCATCATTATTATTTGAATTTGTGTTCATATCTGTCATTTCCACATGTTTTAATGTTTTGTCTTTTTTTATTAGACTAAATAAATATTTCAAATGGTGTTCCCTTAAAATATAATTTAATAATGAAATTATTATTGATGAACATATACCTAAAAACCATAAACCACAACCACATAAACATCCTATTGCACTACACGCCCAAATTGTTGCTGCAGTATTTAAACCTTTAACCTGGTTAGTATCTTTAATAATTACACCGCTTCCTAAAAAACCAATACCTGTAACAACTTGTGCTGCTATTCTGCTTGGACTATTTACTTCACCTACACCAGTACCAACAAAAATAAATAAGCAACTACCAAGGGTTACCAATACACATGTATGAATGCCACCTATACGATGATTAAGTTGTCTTTCAAAGCCAACCAAAAAACCACATAGGAAAGCACAAGATAATCTTATAATCATATCAATATAATCAAGCATTCTTAATTAATTGGATTATATTTATTAATTAACTTGAATTATTTTCAAATTTTGAAAAAGGTTATAAAAAATTGATAAACAAATTTATTGGGATTGATTAAGATGATATTAATGAATAAGTTTCTTAAATTGGGTAGTTTTATTGTTAATCCTCGTGCCATTAAACATATTAAAATTGACAATAATGTTTATCATGTAAATTTTATAGTACCGGATTTAGATGGAGGAATACTTTTTGGGTCTGGTAATTTTTGCACCAATTCAAATTATATAAAAGTTTGTAAAGAAAAAAGTCCAGAATCATATAAAACATTAAGCGAATGGATTAATAAGGTTACTCTAGAATAATTTAATTAGTAAAAAAATTTACAACAAGGTTCGGGTTCATCTTCTACTTTAAATTTATCACCAACTCTTAAAATTTGCTTTCTATTATTTATTACTTTCTTAAAATGTTCTTCTTTATTTAAATATGCTTGTCTATATAATTTATAATTTTCTGGATTTGGATTTTCTTTTGAATCTTTAATTATTTTATTTTCAAAGTCTCTACAATCATTATATGCAACTTTGAGATCATTTAATAAAAGTAATTCATCAATTTGGTATTCTTTAATTTCATTAAATACATTTAAGTTGTAAATTAAATTATATCTTTTTCTGATAACATCTGGAACCATAAATTGATTTTTTTCTTTTATTTCTCTTACTCTTTTTTCAATGCTATTAATAAAATTATTAAAATATTCTAAATCATAAATTACTTTATTATCATTTTCTTTTTCATCATAAATATTATAATTTATGTCTCTTTTTCCATCAGTTTTTATATGTTTGTTTTTATTAGTGTAATATAATAATATTTTACCAGAAGTAAATTCACATTCTGATATTAATTGGTCAAAAGAATATGCGGTCATTTTATGGGCTTCAGCTCGTGCATCTAATTTATAATAACTTATTAAACTCATTAGAAATGCATTTAATGCAGTAGCTCCCGCAATAATTTTTCCTGCAAGTGGGATTTCATTAAAAACACCACTAATTACAGAACAAACTGATGATAACAATATACAAGGCATCATTAAACGATTTAAATAAAATTCACAATATGATTTTGCCTCTAAATAAATTGTTTTTTGACCTTTTAAATAAATAGATAAAATATCCAAAGCATTTGATAATTCTCCCTCATGAAAACCAAATTTGCCATTCATCATTTGTTTAATGTCCCAAATAGATTTATAATCTAATGGTTTATCTTTGTCTTCTAAACCTCTTGATGGACAAAAAGCTTCATTTCCTATAATTATTATTTTTTCTTTCTCTCCATTTTCAATATCAATTTCTATATGTTTTTCTATTTGATTGTTTTCTTTACTTTCATTCATCGATATTTAATAAATATATATTATTATTTTATAAAAAATCTCTAGTATAAACTCAACTATGCTTTTTTATGAGATTTACTTTTATTTAACATAGATTGAATACCTAAAGAATAAGCATAAGGGGCGTTACCATCGCAACCTTTACTATCAACATTAGCTGTCCAAGTCATCACACCTTGAAGACCAGATGATTTAGCAAAGCTAGTCAAATTTAAAGCGGATTGTAAGGTTAGGTTGCGCTTTGTATCATCCAATCCTGGCATCAAACCCAAAATTATTTTGCTGGGATCAACTTTCCAATTGGTTAAATAGTAATTAATATCCCATTGAATTTGTCCATAATAATCAGATGATGGATCAATCCATAAATCATATTCCATAGATTGCCAAGCAGATAAATTTCCAATAGTTAAATTTAATAAGTTTTGTTGATAATTATTGGATGACCATGCTTGTGCAGCGGTTGTTAAAGTAATATTTAAGTTAGGATTAATATTTTTTAATGTATTTATTAATGATGCAGCATTAGTTGCAAAATTTGCTGGCACGCTAGATGGATCTTCAATATCAAAATCCACTCCATCAAATCCACATTTATTTAATAGTATATTTATATTAGTTGCTAAATCACCTGGTCTATTGTATAGGTCAGAACCATAAAATGGATAAGTTGCACCACCAATTGATAAACTAATTTTGGCATTGGCTGAATGAACCAAATTTGTTAATTTGGATAAATCACTTAGTGTTTGGTTTCCAATACCAGGTACATAATCAGTACTTAAAAAATTAAAACTGGCAAATGCTAAAATTACTCTAGTATTTGGCTTTAATACTGATTTATTAATCATGTCTTGAACTTGGTTATAAGGATTTGAATCCCATGTTGTTATATATGTTGAATATATCATTTGAATATATAATTAGTTTTACATAATTATTTATTATATAAAAAAACCCATATCAATTTCATTCGACCATACCCAGTAATTTTTTGTATTTCATAATGTGGACCCTCAGTTAATACCAAACATTTATCATCATTAATTGGAAAATCAATTTCTAAAGGCGACGAACAAGGTAATAAAGAATAACTGGTGTTAACTGGAAAAATACGCGCAACTAAATTAGCATTTAGAGTTTGATCTTTTTGAACACAATAAAGACAAATATGTCCATCTTCAACTTTGAAAATATTTAAGTCCTCAAAATAATTATCTTTTTTAACATCATAATCGGAATAATAAATTGTTGCACCATATTTTTTAACATCTTCTAATGTAATTGTTTGATTCATTTGATTACACATGTTAATTGATTTTTCTATTAAACCAGAAAATAATTCAGATTGATAATTTTTTTTATTAACTGAATATTTTAATATTTTAGGTTTATTAATTTCATTAAAATAGTCGTCAAATGAATTAAACCACTCAATCCAGCCTTTTTCCCTTTTTTCTTCTATTTTAAAAATATTTTTAAAATTTTGTAAATATGCAAATTTATCATCTGGATGTAATTGTAAAATATTATCTTGGTTATTTACAATATTCATTGGTTATTAGTTATTAGTATTAGTATTAGATTGAATATATTAATTCAATTATAAATCAATGTTTTTTATATAGTCCTATTAATTATTCCTCTTGGTTTTAGTATTTATGTTATCCTCTGAACATTTGTTATCTCTATTATCTCGATGAATATGTTTATCATATATAACCAATGTTTTTCCATCTAATTTAGAACTAATGACGTCAAAACGATAATTATCAGGAATTAATCCATATGCAATAGTTAGATCTCCAAGTTTATTCTTTGATCTAACTATAAGATTATTTGGATAAGTATTATCAATACACGAATCAACTTCAAAAATAGTATGATGAGACGATTTATCTAACAAAGACATTGGCAAATTACCAAAATTATTAGCCGATTCTTCAGTTTTATATTGAAAATGATAAATTCGATTAATGTCTTTATGATTTTTATATAGCTCATCAATTGACCTGAGGGTATGGGTATTTGTTTCTTCTATAACAGGTAGTTCTTGCATTAGTTTTAAATTAATTGGTGTCATTAAGTTATATATTTCAATTTTTAACAAAATATGAAATAAAACCAATTTTTAACAAAAATATGAAATAAAACCAATTTTTAACAAAAATATGAAATAAAACCAATTTTTAACAAAATATGAAATAAAACCAATTTAAAAAAAAATATGAAATAAAACTATTTTCAATAAATTAAAATAAAAAAATTGAATACGAAACATTTTGGGGACTAAGGAGCGACCTTTTCCCTTCAATGCAGTTAAAAAATAGGAGTAGAACCATTAACCCTCCGGCGTTACTACTCGTTGGAATGATACTTTTGTCATTTAATTGTTTAGTACAATCAAGTGAAATTACCGATAATTGTAATAATAATACCTTTCAATTATCATATCCTTCAAGGAAACTATTGGTTTCAATAAATCAAGTTCCTTCTCAATTTTCAAATGAAATAACAAATTGGTTAAAAACATCAGATGGTATGTCAGCCTTTGATTTTTGTAATCAATTAACTAACAAAAAATGTTCCCTTAATAACCTAAATGCATGCAATGACATTATGAAAGGTTGTATTACTGATTATTGGGTAACTAAAGATAAAGAAATAGCCAAGAATGGTGTTTTCTTTGCAGAAGATTTTAAATCAAAATCTAAGGCTTCATCTTCCAAAAAATATTGTACTGCTAGTGGTGATCCACATTTTATAAATTATGATGGACAATTTTTTGACTTGCAAGAACCTGGTATTTACACGTTGGTTAAATTTGACAATTTTGAAGTTCAAGAAAAAATGATGAAACATACAGGTGGAAAATATCGTGGTATTACTCCAAGTTGTATGACTGGTTTTTCTGTTAAATACAATAAACTGGTATTTGAATTTGATGTAAATAATCTTAAAAAGTTTGTTCTTAATGGAAAATTATTAGATTTACCACCAAATAAACTTCAAGTATACGGTGGTGTAGATATATATTATGGAAGTCAAAAATTTGAATGGAAAAATATTAAAGAAAAAGTTTTGTCTCTTAAATTAACATTTCCAAATGGATTTAGTGTTGGACTGTTTGGATCCTATTGCGGAACTCTTGAAATAAATTGCCCTGAAAAAATGTTTGGAAAAGTTACTGGAATTTGTGGAAATTCAGATGGTTCTAATGATAAACTAGACTTTAAAAACAAAGAAGGTGATATGATGAATGTAAATTTTGGTAATAAAAACTGGGAATTTTCAGGAAATGATGGTCCTAATTCACCAATGTCAAAATGGCAATTAGCCTGGAAAGCTTATGATTATGATTGCTTGTTTCTTAAAAATTGTGAAACGAAACTTTTAATTTCAAGCTCTGAAAATACTCGTGTTTCTGGAATGAAACTTAATAGTGTAACAACCAAGCCAGCACCAGCTAAACCAACAACTACATTAGCTAAACCTGCACCCGCTAAACAAGTAAGTGCACCAGCTAAGCCTACACCAGCACCGGCTAAACCAGTAAGTGCACCAGCTAAACCAACACCAGCACCCGCTAAACAAGTAAGTGCACCAGCTAAGCCTACACCAGCACCGGCTAAACCAACACCGGCACCAGCTAAACCAACACCGGCACCAGCTAAACCAGTAAGTGCACCAGCTAAACCTACACCAGCACCTGCTAAACCAGTAAGTGCACCAGCTAAGCCTACACCAGCACCTGCTAAACCAGTAAGTGCACCAGCTAAACCTACACCAGCACCAGCTAAACCAACATCAGCACCAGCTAAACCTACACCAGCACCAGCTAAACCTGTAAGCACGCCTACTAAACCAGTTAGTGTACCAGCTAAACCTGTAAGTGCACCTGCTAAACCAGTTAGTGTACCAGCTAAACCTGTAAGTGCACCTTCTAAGCCAGCTGTTGAACAAATAACAGTTCCGATAATTAGTTCAAGTTCTGTTAATAGTAAAAAATTACATGCTAATATAACTAAAGTTGTTGAATTCCATAATCAAACAAGTTTAAGAATAGAAGTTCTTAAAAATAGGGTTGAACAAATTATTTCAAATATTATAAATGAAAATTTTAAACTAAAAGAGGAACAAACTATGAACTTAGTTAGTTCTAATAAAACAATGAATGTTGCAAATGATAACTATCAAAAATCATTAGGTCAATTAAATAAACTAAAACATGAAATTGATAACTTGAATAAAACAATGAACAAACATTATAACCAAATGATATGGGATTCTAAATATTTGGAAAAACTTGAAATGATTAAACCTCAGTTTTTAAATACCCTAACTAGTGTAAATAGTAAATTAGGTGATGTAGAAAACATGATTAATGTTCATATTACACCATCAGATGATAAAAATCAAATGATCAGTCTAATTAAAGACATGAAAAATACAACTCATTATTCAACTAACGATTTGGCCACACAATTTTTAGAACACTATCAAAAGTATAAAAAATTTATTAATTCTGAATCATCACAATACTCTTCAGATAAATTAACTCTTGATCAACTTCTAAATAAATATAATGATGTAAATAAATACAGTAAGGAATTGTATCAAGAATACAAAAAGATTTATGTAATTGTACAAAAACTAAAAGATTCTATATTTATTACTTCAGAAGAAACTGAAATGTTTAATCAATTAGTTAAAAGTATAATGAATGTGTTAACAAGAAAAACTTGTATTAACCCTAAATATGTTCAATATACTGGAAAAAATAAAGAATGTGCAACAGAATTATTGGGTTCGCATATTTCTAATGGTCTAGTTAGATAATAAAATTGATTTTTTTATTTTATAACTTTATTAATTTATAAATAATGGAAAATATTATAGTTAATCAACGAGTAGAATATTTAACTCATTGTAATGGTGGAAGACCGTATAAAGTTATTATTCAAGATAATTCCAATGTAAGTGTTTATAAATCAATGGACTATGATGATGAAAATTATAATTGTTTAGTTCTAAATGTCAATCCTCAAAAAATATTTATTGGTCAAAGTCACTTTTGTAATATGACTGAATTTAGTGGTGGATATGGTGATAGTTTTAATGGTAATAGTATATTATTACAAATAACAGAAACATCTTACACTTATATTGGTGAAAAAATAAAATTATTTCATACAAAGTACCCTATAGTTTCATATCATTCACCGGTTGGTAATAATGATGTTCCATATCCTTATGCGCTTGATAGTGAATTTAATTATTACTTAATTATTGAAGATGTTGTTGTTAAAAAAACTGTAACTCTGGATGATTATTTATATGATTCAAATCCATATGATTATTATTATGATGCTTCTTTAATTACTAAATGTTTAGGATCAAATAAAGAACCTTTATTTGAAAATAATCATAATATTGATAGATTTTATTGTGGAAAAGAAGCATATACATTAAGATATGATCCAAATCCAGCTAATGAATATGACAGATTAACAGAACCTCCTTTTGGAAAACACTTGTTTATTAGAGATAAAAATGGCAAAAAATTTGAACTAACTAAAAATAAATTTATTGAATTAATGGAAGATTATGGTAAAATTATTGGAGCTGAACAATTACAAGTTATTCAAATATTAGATGAACCTTATTAATTTATTTATTAAATAATTTATTAAAAAAAATTTGGTTATATTTTTATAATTATAAACCGGTATCTAAAACCACAATAGTAGTATTGTCCGCATGCTTGTGACCAAATGTTTTTCCAACTGCTGTATGCCCTCGTTTACAAATATCAGATGGTGTCAAATCAAAGCCTAACTCCTTAATTTGGTCTTCGTGAGAAAAACAATTAAAATATCCATCACTTGCAACCAGCAACCTAGCTCTATCGCCTTTATTCCAGGTAATTCTAGTTACATCAGGTTCTGCCAACAAGAAAAATGCACTCCAATCTCCAAAAGATCTAGTCATATTAAGTACACCGTTTCCATGAAAATAAACAGCAGGATCTTTAGACAAATTTGAGATAAAACCACCAAGTTGTTTAGAATGGGGGACCTTTTCATACTTGATAACCTTTTCATAATTAATAACTGGGTTAGCATCATTGTCAGATTTTTCTGCAACTGGAACTGCAACAAATGCATCAATCTCTGGTAATCCTCTGATTGAGGTTGCATACTTAATTTTAGCACCCAACTCAAGGACACGAACAACCTCGCTATAGTTGTTACAGTTATGGTCTACTGACGCTTTAATTACACCCTCAGATATTAGGTCTGAACTTGAAACAACTTGACCATTTAGTTCAATAACAATTGATTCAGTCGGCGAGTTTGTTTTTAATAGGGCATCACAATCACCTACATTCGCGACTATTAATAAACCATCTGATAAAATTGTTACTGTTGCGGTCGTTCCGCCACTTTTATGACCCATTGAAGATTTTAATTGTGTGGTTACATCGGCAAATATGCTTTTTAATGTAGAAAATGGATCTTGTAAAACTTCATCAAATTTTTGAATAACTAACTTTGGCATCATAGTTACCACTGTATTAGAGTATGTTTGTCCAAAAAGACCATGTCCATCACAAACTGTTGTTAATGAAAATTTAGTTCCATTTGCTTTAATTGAAACAACAGAACAAGCGTCTTGGTTTTCTTTTCCTGAAATTCCACTAGAACCACCCATTTTATAAGTGGTAAATGTTGCTCCAGGAGAGCAAGCTTCTATTGTTTCAGGTACTGGAAAAGCTAAGTCACTAACACGCTCAAGAGAAAGAGGAGGAATTTCACAGCCCTCACCCTCTGATTTAATAGTATCAGTATTAGTAATGGTATTACTAATGGTATTGGTATCGGTATTATTATTTGACTCTTCGGCAAAATTCGACATTACCTTTTATTAATGTGCCCTTATTCGATTTAAATTTCAATATTTTTATTGGTGCTTATTTATATGTTTTAGTTAAAAGAAGCAAATTAAACTATAATAAATTATAAACACTTTAAAAAAAATTTATATTTGATAATAATGGGGGAAAGAATGTCTAAGCCTAAAGATAATTCATTTTCCAATTCTATAATTATTAAAATTAATAATGATTGGTATGATATAACTAAATATTTAGATATACATCCTGGAGGTGCTGATGTTTTGATTAAGTATCACTTAAGAGACGCTTCCGATGGATTTAATGCATTAAGATCACATAGATTTGTACATAACACACTGAACAAATATAAAATTACTGATAAAGCAACAATTGAAAAATTAAATAAATTTGATATAATAAATTAAAAAAATGATTTTTTATTATATTCAATTAATTTCTTATAAATTAATGATTATATATACTAGTTATGAAGTTGAAAAAGAATTAAATAGAGATTTCATGAATCAAATAAAATTAAAAGAAAAAGAAATCATGGAACGACAACTTAAAACTGGAAAAATTCAAAAGTGGACAGCATATGCTTTTGTTAATAAACCCGATAGAATTTTTTACAAAGAAGATAATAATTTATATATTTTAATGAATGGGGTAAAAGTACAAATAGATAATATTCCAGATAAAAAGGGAGGAATTTATTGTACAGATCCAAATTTTGATAAAGAATTAGAAGAATTTATCAAAATTAATCCAAATTATAAAATAACATTTGTACCTGGTGGTAGATATGGTTCAAGTATTTCATATTACTCACCAACCCCACATGTATATCCTGCTAAAATAGAATCAAATGGTTTTAGTTTAGAACTGGAAAATGAAGATAATTACGATATTATTTGTATGTAATTTTAGTATGTAATTTTATTTTAGGTTAGTTAAAATAATTTATTTTGTTGTTAGAATATGTAACGAACTAAAGGAAAAGGTTGAGGAAGAAAATCCACCCAATACAAAAAACACACGTGGATTTTATCCCACGTATGAAAAAAATCATGGGTGGGATTGAGGGTGCAAAGCGCTAAGCTCACCTGCGAGTTGTGCCCAAATACTCACATCGAACTTGTCCGGATTGAGTGTACTTGGGGTTAGCTCCTGCCATATTGTACGATATCTGAGCATCGACGCTACGGTAGTAGGCTGTGGTTTCACGGCGTTGAGCTTCGCCATCGGCGGCTGCCTGGCGCTTGGGTCGAGAACTAGTCTCATAGTTGTTGACCTGGGAGGTCGAGGTGGTCGTTCCATTGTAGTCAGGAATGATTTGCTTCGGTTGACTGTCAATCAAATTGTTAATTGACAGTCAGCCTAGGCAATAGACTTGAATTTAATGGCGCCATCAGCAAGTCAAAATTTCAATTTTTTTATTGTTGGTTTATAATTTAATAAGTTCTAAACTATGAATTCGTGCAGTGTCTTCAACTGTACCTGATGATATAATGTTATTTATATGCTTAAAATATTTTTGTTTAATTGTACTTGATCTATTACCCGAACGGCAGAACAAATAAATATTGCCTCCATTTTGAGAAAGTTGTGTAATTTGATCAACAAAATTGTCAATTAAACTTGTTGGAATATTAATTACTTTTTTATTTTGATCATAAGATTTTAAATATTTTTTATTTAATTCATCTTTTTCACGAACATCTATTAGATATATCATTAATTTAACATTATATAATTATAAACCAAAATTTTTTACCCGTATCTCTCTCTCTGGACTTGGGTTTCCAAGTTTTAGAAACGGTTTCCATTTAAAAAAATATATAAGATAGTATATTATATAAAAATAGATGGAAACTTTTTCTAATATTTCAACTGATGGTTTTAAATGTAATATATGTAATAAAAATTATAAAAACAAATCAGGTATATGGAAACATAATGCAAAATATCATTGCAATATTTCAACTAATTTACCGCCAAATTCCGCCAATTTACCGCCAAATTCCGCCAATTTACCGCCAAATTCCGCCAATTTACCGCCAAAATTTTCAACCACAAAAATAAATAATAAACAATGTGAATATTGTAATTGTTGTTTTACAAGAAAAGATAGTTTAATTAAACATTATGATAGATGTAAAATAAAAAAAGAAGCAGAAGCAGAAGAAGACAACAAAGACGTAATAATTAATAATTTAAATAATAAAATTACTGAATTACAAGAGCAAATGAATAATTTGGTTAATACATTTTCAAAAATTCATCCAAAAAAGTTAGAAAAAATAAATAAAAATTTAATTAATGGAAATAACAATTCAATCAATTCTGGTAATGTAAACAATATTCAAATAGTTAAATTTGGTTCAGAAGACATCAAATCAATATTATCTGACAAAGAAATTAAAAAGATACTCAACTGTAAATATAAA
>JACCED011182537.1_pt1 | contig 34737 bp, 35 predicted proteins | sample 7455021 | NCBI WGS metagenome assembly JACCED01 (sample SAMN15323456, study PRJNA562643) | freshwater metagenome | isolation source: river surface water | place: USA:Blue River Watershed | collected 2017-08-19
TAGCATCTGGTTTCTCTTCATCTTTTATTTTATCAACTAACTCTTGCATATTGTTTTCATTTATTCCAAATGTCCAATCAGGGATAAATCTTTGAGGATTTGCAATTGTTGTATAAGGGAAAGCTTGTCCAATAATAGCAACTCTTGCTTTTCCTAAAGTTTTAATAGTATATGGTTTAAATGCATGACCACTATCTTCATCAAAAGCTTCAACTCCATTCATCATAGAGTCCTCTTTTACAAAGATATTTTGAGCTAAAAATTCTGCATTTAAAGCTTTAATATTTTCTAAAACTTCTTCAGCTTTATATGTAAATTCCCAATGCCCAACACAAATATCAGCTCCAAGAAGATTTAAAGCACCAACCATATCTTTACCTCTAGTCCATAAAGCTGTTGCACTTCCTTGCCATGTATCTCCACCATCTAAAAATAGAGTTTTATCTTTTCCAAAACTATCTCTTAAAAAATCAACTACTGTTTTTATTTGTGCAAAACCACCTGTTTTACCCATAACTTTTGCATGTTCCTCAAAATTTACACAAGAAAAGGCATACTCTAATCTTTTATTTCCTTTTATTCCATAATAATCTAAAAATTTTTCACCAACAATATGTGGTGGTTTTCCTAAATTTCCATAAAATCCTAAATTAACACTAGGTTCTCTAAAATATACAGGTAAAAGCTGTGCATGGCTATCTGTCATATGTATAAATCTTGCATTACCAAATGGTTTTAATTTATAATAATCTTCAATTTTCTTTGTAGTTTCTACCATTCTTGTATGAGAGTTTGCAAAAACAGGAGCAGCTCCTAAAATTGCCATCATGTAAACAAACTCTCTTCGACTAAATTTACTCATTTTTATTCCTTTTACTGTATAAATAAAAAAAGTCAAGATAAAATCTTGACTTTTAAAAAATAGCTTTAAATACTTTTAGTATTTGTAACCATCACTAGGACTAGCTAATTTCCAAGTTTTTTTTGCTTGAGCTTCTTGTGTTAAAGCACTAATAGCAAAGCTACAAGCTCTCCAAGTTGCAAATTCAATTGAAACTTTTTCACCTGTTGGTTTAGCTTTTTCATCTACTAGCTCAATCTCTTTTGCACCACTTTTGATAGCTTCTTTAGAAGCATCAATATATTGGCTATTTTTCATACCAAATCTCATAAATTCAACACCATGTTCAATAGCTATTTTATTGTATTTTTCAGCTGTTTGAATTACTTTATCAAGTCCATTTGTTTTTACATCACACTCTTTTTTAACATCAAGTTTTGAGTAATCTTCAGATGCACTTAAATTTAGTCCAAAAGATAAAAGAGCTACCGATATCGAAATTTTTAAAATATTTTTCATTTTAATATCCTTTATTTTCTTACATCTGGACCATCAACTGGCATATCATTTGACATATAAGCTAAGAAATATATCAACTCAATCATAGTTTGGCTCTCATCTTTTGGTGGAACTTGACCTTGATCTACAACACAACCAGAAAGTCTTCTTTCAACTGTTCCTATATCTGTCCATTTAAGTCTTAGAACTGGAAAGTGTGTAACTTGACCTAAAAGTGGTGATAAAACCTCATTTCTAACTCTTTGTCCAGAACCTTGAATATGACAAGTAGCACAAGATAGTTTTAAATATCCTCTTTGAGAATAGTAGTACTCTTTTCCTCTTTCATAAGCCTCTTTTTCAGCTTTACTATTGATTTTTATATCAAACTTTTTACCAGCTTCTTTACTTTCATTTACCCAATAAGCCTGAAATTCAGCCATAGGACCCTTTTTTGTTCCCCACTCTTTTTCACCATTTGCTCTTAAACAATCATTAACAGCTTTTGTTAAAGAGATTAACTCTTTTTTATTTTTATCATAGTAAGGGTATGTTCCAGCATTTGTTAAATCAGGGAAACATGTTTGAAGTGAATTTCCATTTGCAAATTTTTTAGTATATAACTCTTCACCTTTTTCAATAGCGTCTTCATAAGGTGGCATCTCTTTTAGTGCTTCATATTGGCTTCTAGCATCTTTTGAATATGCATAGCTTCCAATATTAAAATCCATATGTTTTAGATTTTTATCATATTTTTGTTCAAGTTCTTCTTCTGTGAAATATGTAAAAAATCTATCTTTATTTTTTGCTGGGTCTTCAAATTTTGCTTCAAAGAACTTTATCATCTCTAATCTATCTTTTTCTGCACCAGAATTAAAGCTTGCAGCACTTAAAGATGATATAAATAGAGCTAAAACAGTAGTAGATTTAACTATTTTTATAAGCATTTTCTCTCCTTTTATTTAAAATCAAATAGTTAAAACTATTTGATTTTCTCTACTGTTGTATCACTATTTCCTTTTAAATCTTTCCAAGTAATTTCAATATCATCTCCAGCTTTTGCACCTGTAAATGAAAATTTGAAGTAAGGGTCTTTTGATAAGAATTGACTAGAAGATACTTCATATACAACTTTTCCACCAACTTTTGCAACCAAATATGTAATAAAGTTTGCCTCTTTTTTAGCTCTTTCAGCCTCTTGGTAACTTAACATATCATGACTTGCTAATGCTTTTACTTCACATACACCATTTTTATCAATTTTTGCTTTTATTTTTGTTGTTCCTGCCATTTTATATCCTTTTTTTATTTTTATAATTTTTTATTCTATTTTTTATCTTTTTGTTTAGTGATTAGTTGAGTTAAATCAACCACCACATCCACCAATTGTAACTTTTATCTCTTTAGAAACTGAGTGTAATTTTCCACCAACATCTGCAATTACTGTAACAGTACCTGTTTTTGCCATTTTAATTCTAAATGCATAATCTAAAACCATATCAGGAGTTGTTGTAAATACAGCAACTGCACTTTCTGGATTTGCATCTTGGAATACTGCAATTTTACTTGCTTTTAAATCTGTTTTAAAAGAGATTGGAATAACTGCACCATTTTCAGCAATATCTGGAGCTGTTAATGTAATACCACCTTGAGTTGTAGTAGTTGTTCCAAAAATTTCTTTAACTGCATCATCAACTTTTGTAGCTGTCCAAGCTTTTGGTTTACTAGCTCTAAAATCCTCTGCACTTAAACTACTTGGAATTGCAGCAACTGCAATAGCACCTAAACCTAAACCTAAAAATTTTCTTCTATTTAACATAATTCTTCCTTTATTTTAATTTATTGTTTTTAAATAAGCAACAACTGCTTTTATTTCTTCATCACTTAACCATCCATTTCTTCCAAAAGCTGGCATTGCAGTTATTGGATCACCTGGATTTGTTGGGTCAAAAATTTTATTATATAAAACTTCATCCGGCCACATTGCAAGATATTGCAATTTTGGTCCCATTGTTCCAGGACCATCTAGTGTTTTTCCATTTGCATCATGACAAGCTACACAATTACCTTTAGTATTAGTAGTATATATCTCTTCACCTTTTTTAATCAATTCTGAATTATCTGCTTGAGCATTTACTACAAATAGTAAGCTAAAAGCAAGATATTTCGCATACTTTTTGATTAAATTCATAATACCCTCCTTATTTACTTGATTGAATCATATAGTCAATGATTTTTTTAAGTTCATCATCACTTAAATCAGTTCCACCTCTAGGTGGCATACTATTTATACCATTAATTCCGTTATAATAAACTTTATCAATACCATTCTTAACAATATTATCCCAAGCAACTTTATCACCTAAAACAGGAGCTCCTATAGCAGCATTTGCATGACAAGCTGAACAACCAGCATTTTCATACTCTATTTGCCCTGGTTTTTGAGCAGACTTATCATTTTTTGGTAAATCTCTTACAGTTGATAATGGTTCGTTTGCAGTTGCTGTTAAATCATCTTGTATTCTCATAACAAGATTATTTACATCTTCTTTTATACAATCTTTCATACATCTCTCACCTTTACCATATAAAGTAGGATTTGAAAGATATTTTTTCATATTTTCAACACCTTCTTTTGGATTATTTGGTGTATTTGTTTCTGGATAAAAACCATTAACATTTGGCATAACTATTTTTAAAAATTTCTCTTTGTCTAAAACATAATCATCATCTAGCTCTTCTCCATCAATAGTTATACCATTTAAAGATAATAAATATGCAGTAAGAGCATAAGTTTCACTATTTGTTAAAGTTTTTGGTGCATTAAAAGGCATTGACTCTTGAACATACCAAAAAAGCGTACTAGCATATGGCCAAAATGAACCTATAGTTTTATCTGGGTTTTCTGGATTTGGATTTTCATCTGCTGGATTTAATCTTTGGTTTTTTAAGCTCTCAAGACTTCCTCCTGCTAGTTTTGGATAACCTTTTCCTCCGCTTCCAAAATCTCCATGACACATAACACATTGAGCATCATAAAGTTCATTTCCAAGCTCTACACTACCTTGTGCTTTTTTAGGCTTCCCATCTTCTAGAACAACTTCACCTTCGTGCATATCAAATTCTGGAAGACCTGTTCCTTCATACATTACATCTTTATTCCAAGCTGCTATCTCTTTTTTAGTAGCATCTCTTCCAATATTTAAACCATCTAACTTTTGTGTATTTACATGATATTGTGTATATTTTCCATCTTTTATTGGATACTTAACTGCACCATCAACAGACGACTCATTTTTTGATGCTGTTTCATTACAACCTGTAACTAAAATAGCTAAACTAAGAGCTAGAAGAGTACCTTTAAGCTTTGTGATGTTTTCTAATGTGAACATTATTACACTCTCCTTTTGAAGTTATTTCCCAAGTTACAATTGCATTTCTATGATAAACACTCTCTACACCAACAGCTTTTGTCTCTTCATCAATCGTTGGTTGAACATTTCCAAAGTCATCGTAAGCTCGACTTGATAAAAATAGTGGCTTTCCATCCCATTTATAAATATAACTAAATCTAGTCCATGATTTTGGTAAAACCAAACCTTTTAGTTTTGCTTCAACCCAGTTGTCTCCACCATCAAAAGATATATCAACACCTTTAATTGTTCCATGACCACTCCAAGCAAGACCTTCAATTTCCACCATATCACCAGCTTTTAGATGCGTCCATGGCTTTTCAGGACAAGGTTTTGTAATTACAGAGTTTACTTCATTTACCCAAAAAAATCTTACAGATCTTCCATCTTTTTGAAGCATTGTGTATTTTGAAGTTTCCTCTTTTGCATGCCAAGGTTTATCACTAAATTCAAGTCTATTTAACCATTTAGTATTTAAATTTCCTTCCCAACCTGGAACAACAAGTCTTACTGGATATCCTTGCTCAGGTCTTAATGCTTCACCATTTTGAGCCCATACTACCATAACATCATCAAGTGCTTTTTCAACAGGAATAGTTCTAGGATTTGAGGCATTATCACTTCCAACTGCTAGCATCCAAACGGCATCTTTTTCTAAACCAATATCATCAAGTATAGTTTTTAGCATAACTCCAGTCCATTGAGCACTACTCATCATACCCTTCATAAATTGTAAACTATTAAATTGTGGACCTCTCCATTCAGGGCTTCCATTTGCAGGACATTCAATAAAATAAGTTCTAGTTTCACTTGGGTATCTTTTTAAATCTTCTAAAGTTAAAACAATTTCTCTTTTTACTTTACCATGAATCATTAATCTAAACTCATTTGGATCAATATGTGCAGTTCCTCCGTGATTTCTTGTGAAAAATAGTCCATTTGGAGTAATTATTCCTTCACTTTCATGAATTGGGCACAAAGATATAGAAGCATAAGCATCACCTGAAGATAGAAGGTTGTGAGTTCTTCTAATATTGTTATGCTCATAAGGTGAAGGAATACCATATAGATTTTTATCTACAGGATCACCTAGCTTTTGTCCCCATGGGGCTTCTTTGATTATTGCTTTATCATCAGCTTTTAAAGACATAGGCGATAAAACAGTTGCAGCACTTATTGCTCCAGCTAAATTGATAGCAGTTTTTTTAAAAAAATCTCTTCTACTTGTAGTTTCTAAAGATAAAGAGCTTTTTTCTATTTCTAAAACTTCACTATTTTTCAAGCTAACCTCCTAATAAAATTTAATATTATTTCAAATAATTCTGAATTTTAATTATAGGTTTTATAAGTTGAAATGAAACTTAAAATATTAATTTTTCTTATATAATAATTTTTAAAAATACGAAAAAATAGCATACACATAGCATCAATAAAAATATATTATATTTTAAATTTGTTTTATTTATAAAACTATTTAAGTTTTATTTTCTATTGTTTTATTATCTAATTTAAATAACTTATATAATTTTCTAATTACTATCATTAAAATCAAGCCATCTAACATACTTGCAATAATAAAAGAGAAATACTCTTCTTGAGTTATTAATCCATAATTGTATGAAATCATTGCAATTGCAACCATAAAAGTAAGTGGCATTGAATCACTTAGTGCAAAAAGTGTTGTTTGTTTTGGTTTTAGATAGTTTAAAAAAACTAGATATGAACTAATTAATCTTATTGAGATTATAGTTCCCATAATAAATATAGCATGTTTTAGAATTTCTAAAGTTATCATATCTAACTTTACTGTTGAGCCTGTGTAGATAAAGAAAATAGGTGCAAAAAAACCAAAGCCAAAAGATTCGATTTTATGTAATAACTCCTCTCTTTGCATAAAAAACATTTTAAAGAAAAGACCAGCTGTAAATGCTCCTAAAACAACATCTATTTTTAAAATAAGCATAATTGATACTAAAATTAGCAGTAAAGAAATTGAAAATCTTATGTCCTGATTGTGTTTATCATCTATATTATCTGGAATTAAATATTTTTTAACTTCAGGAAACCACCAAAAAAGCATATAAGAGAATCTAAGAAGTAAAATCGTACCAATTATTACACTAATAATTGTTAAAATTGATATAAAAAATCCACTACTTAAACCACTATTCTCAGTCCAACTAGTAAAAAGTGTAAGTGCTAAAATACTTACTATCTCTCCAACAACTCCAATAGAAAGAGCTAAATTTAACCACGGTTCTTCTTTTCCATACTCTTTGATTAGCATCATTAACATTCCTAATGAAAAGATAGGAAGCGCTACAAAATATGTTAAACCTAAATTAAAAAACCAACAAACAGCTCCTGCAATAGAGTATAAAAGAACAAAATATAGTATTACATTTAAAGCCATGGTTGCTTTTATTATCTTTACAAGTTTGAAATTTATCTCTAAACCTGCTAAAAACATAAGGTATATAAAACCAAATTTAGCAACTAATTTTAAAGTTTCATCATCATAAATAAGTCCAATATAACCACAAAACAACCCTAAAATTATCTCAACTACAACAACTGGTGCTTTTATAAGTTTTGAAACAAGTGGTGAAATCATTATTATTGTGCAAATTGTAATAATTAAAATAATCTTTTCCATATACATCCTAAAAAAATATTAATATTTTAAATTTTGATATTAATATAACTATTCTTTATCTTCTATTATCATTCCAGCTTCCCTTAAAAAAGGGCTAGCAACGAAGCTCATTTTTTTTAATTTATCATATTTTGCAAAAGATAGATATAAAATATCTTTTGCTCTTGTAACAGCAACATAAAAGAGTCTTCTCTCTTCTTCAAGACTTCCACCTTTGCTCATGAGTTTTCTATTTGGAAATCTTCCATCCATTAAATCTATTATATAAACTTCTTTAAATTCTAAGCCTTTACTAGCATGAATAGATAAAAGATTAACTCCTTCTCCTTCACTAAGCTCACTACCACCTAAAATCATTGAGTTTATAAATTTTGATAAATCAGAAAAATTCCTTGATAAATTTTTAAGCAACATAGCTTTTCTATTTATTTTTGCCAAAGATTTTGTTTTTTGTATAGAATTTACTGTACCATCTTTTTGTGTTGCTCTTTTTGTTGATAACATATCTTTTAATTTAGAGTAAATCATTGAAGAGCTAATTGATGTAACCATTGTTTCTGGATTTTTTGTTCTTTTTAATTGTTTTAAAAGAAGATATAAATCATAAATATATTTAGCTCCATCAACTCCTAGTTTTGGATGTTTTAATATTGGATTTCCTAAAAATGCTTCTTCAAAATTACAATCTTTAAATTTAGAAACAGTTCCTAGTTCTATAAAATCATCAAAAAGACCTAGCTGTTGGCTTTTTCTTTTGGTTTCATAAGGATTATTTATATCTTTATTTGGGTAGAAAAGCCCATTTAATAAATTCCCACTCCCAAGTTTTATTAAAGCATCAAAAATGTCTTTTGCAATGGCTTTTCCTATCCCTTTTCCATGTTCAACTATATGAATAAAAGCCATCATATCGTTGCTTATAACTTGTAAAACCAAAATATCTAAAATAAATTTAACTTCAACAGAATCAAAAAAGCTCATTCCACCTTTTCTTTTTGCAGGAATTCCAAACTCTCTTAAATTTGCTTCAATTCCATCTGCACTAGAGTTATTTCTATAAATTATTGCAATTTCACTGTGTTCTGTATTACTTTTTGAGATAAGTTCTGAAATATATTCATACTGTGAAAAAAGCTCATCAAAAGCTAGAAGTTTTGGAAGATGAATATTTTGTTCTCTAACAACTTCTAATTTTTTTGGATAAATTCTTTCATTGTGCTCAATAACTTTTGTTGCTAAATCTAAAATAGGTTTTGTAGATCTATAATTTTTTTTCAAAGTAAAAACATTTGCATCTGGATATCTTTTACTAAAACTAGAGATAATACCAATATCAGAACCATTAAAAGCATAAATGCTTTGATCATAATCTCCTACACAAAATAGTGATTGTGGAGAAAAAGCATCAAGCAACCTTCCTTGTAAAGGATTTGTATCTTGATATTCATCTACAAGTATCTCTTTGAAATTAAATTTCTTATCTTTCAAAACTTCAAGCATTGTTGTTAATAAATCATCGAAATTTACATATCCATACTCTTTTTTTAAATTATTAAACTCATCAATAACATCTTCATATATTAAGCTATATATCTCTTGAGTTGAATTTTTTTCTTTTAACCAGCTAGTAAAATCTTCACTATTATTTGAATTTAAGTATAAAGAGTACATGTCATATAAATATCCACCATCATATGGATTTGCTTCATCACTTCTATCCATAAAAACTCGTTTTTCGTAAATTGATTTAAAAAGAGTTTTAAGTTCATTTGGTTGTTTTAAAGTAATATTTATCTCTAGTTCTTTTAAAAGTTTATATGATACAGAGTGGAATGTTCCAGCCATAATCTCTTTTGCTATCTGTTTTGAGAATATATTAGAAACTCTTGAAACCATCTCAGAAGCAGCTTTATTTGTAAATGTTAAAAGTAAAATTTCATTTGGTTTTACTCCATTATTGAGTAAATGAGAAATTCTTCCTACAATTGTTGAAGTTTTACCAGTTCCTGCACTTGCAATTATAAGATTGTATCCACTTTTACAAAGGATGGCTTCTTTTTGTTCTTGATTAAGATTTGATAGTGGCATATTTAAAGGCTTATGTATATTTTTGTATAGAATGAAATCATTTTGGAATATTATCATAAAAGGATTAAGCTAGATTGAAAAAGATGTGAATGTAAAAAATAAGCAAAAAAAAAGGTCGCCTAGGGGAAGCGACCTTTCTACACAAGGAAACATAAAAAAATTATCTATTTAAGAAACTTATCTTAAAAAATACTCGTATAAATTAAGTTATTCACTTAACTTATATTGAAATTATATACAGAAAAGATTAATGTAAAATTAATCAGACTAAAAATTTACAAAAATATATTAAAATTTTCTATTTTTAATCTACAATTATAGGTTTTTTACCTTTTTCTATAACTTCTCCAATAATTTTTGCGTATCCAAAACTAAAATCTTCTAGTTCTTTTATAAACTCTTTTGCATCATCTTTATTTATAGCTACTAAAAGTCCACCAGAAGTTTGGGCATCACATAAAATTGCTTTTAAAGTTGGGTCAATATCTTTTGAAAAATAAGTTTTATCTTCCATAAACTTTAAGTTTCTTTTTGAACCACCTGGTAAAACTCCATTTTTGCATAGTTCAAAAGCTTCTTTTATAAAAGGTACATCATTTGAAGATATAGAAAAACTAATATTTTCACTAACACACTCAAAAGCGTGACCTAAAAGTCCAAATCCTGTAATATCTGTACAAGAACTAACTCTATATTTTTTCATGATTTTTGAAGGTATATAGTTTAAACTAGCCATAATTTTAGCACAATGTTGTGTTAGATTTAAATCTATTAAATCTCTTTTTATAGCTGTTGTTAAAATACCCATACCAATAGGTTTTGTAAGCACTATTACATCACCAACTTTTGCACTATTGTTTCTTTTTACATCTTTTGGATGAATTATTCCTGTTACGCTCAATCCATAATACATCTCTGGTGTTTGAATAGTGTGTCCACCTAACAGTGAACCTCCACACTCTTTTATTTTTTCAAGACCACCTCTTAAAATTTCTCCTAAAGCCTCTTTTGATACATTTGTACTATCAAATCCAACTATATTTAAAGCCGTTTTAACCTCTCCACCCATTGCAAAAATATCACTTAAAGAGTTTGCTGCAGCAATTTGCCCATAAATATATGGATCATCAACTACAGGTGTTATAAAATCAACAGTTTGTACAAGAGCTAAATTTTCATCTATTTGAAAAATTCCAGCATCATCACTTGTATCAAATCCTACTAAAATTTGTTCATTTTTTTGGTTTAAATTACAAAGAGCTTGTTTTAGATCCCCCGGACCCATCTTTGCAGCACAACCAGCAGCTTGAACAAATTTTGTCAGCTTATGTTCGTTATTCATTTTTATATCTTTCTTAAAAAATTGAATTATTATACTTAAGCAAATTTAAATTTTTAGTTAAACTAAAGTAAAAAATATTTTACTATTTAAGGTTTGGTTTATTAATAATTTACTATCATAAAGTTCTAATTAGTTCACAGAGCATAGGTTATGCTTTGAAATAAATAGTGTTTATCTCTATTTTATCTCTCTAAAGAACATATAAAATAAAAGAATCATATTATGAAAAGAAGAACATTTTTAAAAACAGCTGCAACTTTTTCAGCAGTTTCAGTTTTAACTCCAAGTTTTACACTTGCAAATGAGGAAAAAAATCCATTTGGAATTACAAAAAAACCAAGAAAATTTGAAGTAAAAAATAGTTATAACTTTGAACAAAGTAAAGAGATAACTCAACTTTGGGTACCACTTCCAAAAGATGAAGATTATCAAAAAGTTGTATCATTTAAATATGATGGAAATTTTAGTGAGGCAAAAATTGTAAAAAATCCATATAATACAAGAGTTTTATATGTAAAGTGGAATGATGCAAATATTAAGCCAATTTTAGATGTTAATTTTGGAGTTGTTATGCAAGAAAGAACAACTGATTTCTCAAAAGCTACATCAAATACAAATTACCCTAGTGAAGTATTGGAATTTTTAGAAGGAACAAAACATATTCCTATAACAAAAGGTTTAACAGCATATGTAAATGATATTACAAAAGATTCTAAAACACCACTTCAAAAAGCACAAGCAATTTATGACTGGACAGTTTCAACTATGTATAGAGACGAAAGTGTAATTGGTTGTGGAATTGGTGATGCACAAAAATCAATTGAAGAGAAAATTTATGGCGGAAAATGTACAGATATAAGCTCTGTATTTGTATGTTTACTAAGAAATGCAAAAATTCCAGCACGTGAGACTTTTGGAATTAGAGTAGGGCAATCAAAAATTTCAAATGCTTGTGGAAAAGCGGATGAAAAAGGATTTGCTGATATTACTGGAGCTCAACATTGTAGAGCAGAGTTTTATATAGATGGACTTGGATGGGTTCCTTGCGATCCTGCTGATGTTGCAAAGGTTAAATTGGCTGAAAAATTAACAAATGATAGCAAAAAACTAAAAGAGGTAAAAGATTATTTCTTTGGTTCTTGGGAGATGAATTGGGTAGGATTTAACAGTGCTAGAGATTTTATTTTAGAGCCAAAACCTACACAATACCCTTTAAATATGTTGGGTTATCCTTATGCTGAGGTTGGAGAGGATGCAAAAGATTATTATAAACCAAAAACTTTTGTATATAGTTATACTTCTCAAGAGATTGTATGAAACAAAATAGTTTAGTGATAATTGGTGCAGTTTTTACTGCACTTTTATCAACTATTTGTTGTTTACCAGCACTATTATTTCTCTTTTTTGGAGTATCAAGTGGATTTTTGAGTTTTTTTACAACTTTAGAATATACTAGAGTTCCTTTGGCAATTTTAAGCACTATCTTTTTTATTATTGGAATTTATAACTTTAGAAAAAATATAGCTTGTAAATGTAGTAAAAAAGAGATATATAAAAACTATGTTTTTTTTATTATATTTTTTATTTTGATATTGGGATTACTATTTTATCCTGAAATTTTACCACTTTTTATGGAGTAGATATGAGAATTTTAGTTCTATTTTTTATATTTTTTAGCTTTGCTATATCTTCACAAATATCAGTTTTTAAAGTTGAAGGGATGCATTGTCCTTTGTGTACTACAGCTGTTAAACAAGCTATTTCAAAACTTGATGGAGTTGATAAGGTTAGTGCTAGACTTAATACCAAAGAGGTAACAGTTGTTTATAATGAAAAAGTAAAAGTAGAAGATATTTTAAAAGCAATTAAAACAACCTCATACGAAGGTGTAGAAATATCTACAAAATCGAATGAAGATTAAAAAAATAGATAAATTCTACAAACCAATTAAAAATGGAAACCATCTATAAATAATAAATAAAATTAAAAATCCAAAAAGAAATATTAATCCACAAATAGACAAAATATTTAAAAACATCCCATTTTGAAGCTCTTTGGGAAGTTTTGTACTTCTTACAAGTTTATAGTTTAAAAATGCAAATATTGGTGTTGTTGTAAATGATAATATCATTGCAAAATCAAGCATAGTTCGCATAGAGCTTGCAAAATAAATTATAATTAAAAATCCAATAATAGATATAAAAATTGTCCAAACAGCAACACTTCTATTTGATGCAGATCTGTTTTTTCTAATTAATGAAAAAGCTTCTGCAACGGCTCTTCCATAACCATCAATAACTGTAATAGAAGTTCCAAACATACAAGCAAATGCTATAAAAGCTATTAGAAGTCTTGACCAATCACCAATTACAGATGTGTACATAGATACTAGTTGATGAGAAAATGCTATTCCATCCTTAAATTCATAAGCACTTCCATGTAAAACTAAAGCTCCAAGAGCTAGAAAAAATAGAGCTAAAATAGCAGTTACTATAAATCCTACATTAAAATCAAGCAAAGCATTTTTTGCATTTATATTTGTCTGTTTTATTTGATTTTTTAGCCAAATAGAACCAATGCTTGATATTTCAATAGGTGCTGGCATCCAACCTGTTAAAATAACAATAAATCCTAAACTAGCAATTGTCCAAGCAGATGGAGATATAAAATCATCAGCTAAAGCTGAATTAACATCTTTTGTTACAGCCATTACAACAGCTAATACAGTTGCAATACTAAGAGTTATCATAATTATCTTTGAAACATTATTTAAAAGATTATATTTACCAGCAATTAAAATTAATATACAAGCAAAAATTATAATAAAACTAAGAATATTAATAGTCAGTTGTATAGGAATAAAATATCCCAACAAACTTGCTGCAAACATTGAAACAGCAGCAGTATTTACAACAGCAGCAATTACAGCTAAAATTGTAAAAAGCCACAACCAACTATTTCCTAAAGAGGCATATCCCTCAATTAAGCTCTTTTTTGTAGCCATTGTATATTGTACATTTGCTAAAAAAAATGGATATTTGAAAAAATTTATTAAAAGTATAAATATAGCTAAACTCCAACCAAACAGTGCTCCAGCTTGAGTTGAAGAGACCAAATGTGAACCTCCAATAGCAGCTGTTGCCATTAAAATACCAGGACCAAATATTTTGTATATATTTTTAATTTTTTTAATCATTTAAACTCTTTTCATCAAATTGGTAAGTTTTGTGGGAAATTTTTATTAAAATATTTTTATCTGCTAAATCTTTAAATAGTTTAATCAATGTTGGTTTTGAAATAGAAAATTGTTCCATAATTTCACTGTAAGAGCCAAAAAAGTTATTATTTTCATCAAGATTATTAAAAATATATTTTATAATTTCAACCTGTTTGCTATCTGTAATTGCTCCAATTGTTTTTATGATATTACTATTCTTTTTTATCTCTTTTTCTTGGATTTTTGGCAAAATGACATCATATAAACTATTTAGAAGTTCATCAATATTTATTGGTTTTAAAAGATAGTTTTCAACCTTTAGCTTAATTGATTCTATTAAATAGTTTGTATCAGTATGTGCGGTAGTTAAAATTGCAGGTATAAGTATATCTTTACTTTTAATATATTTTAAAAAGTTTATACCATTTTCATTTTCAAGCAAAATATCACTTATTATTACATCTACTTTTTTTTCAAGTAAAATTTTCATAGCATCAATAGTGTTTTTTACACCATAAATATTTGCTACAAAATCTTCTAAAATATCACTAGTATGTTTTAAAAGGTTCTCATCATCTTCCAAATATAAAATATTAATATTTTTTAAAATATCTAGATTTTTATTCATCTTTTTCCTTTTTTTCTTCAATAATCTCTTTATTTATTGGTATTTTTATCAAAAATGATGTTCCATCATATTTTTGATTATTTATAATAATTTCTATATTTTTACAAGAAATTTGCCCTTTTATATGTTTTTCGATAATCTGCTTTGACATATAAAGTCCAATTCCAGTTCCTGCACTTTTATATTTTGTTGTGTAATATGGTTCAAATATTTTTGGCATAATAAGTGGGGGAATTCCGCCTCCATTATCACTAATATTTACAAAAACAAAATCTTTTTTACTATTTACAATAACTCTTATTACTCTATTATCTTTAGATATATTGTTTATTAAAGCATCTTTTGAATTTGATATTATATTTAAAAAAACATGAGATAACTCATTTTCAAAGCTATATATTTTTACATTTTTTTTCACAATTAAATCTACTTTTATATTCTCTTTATTTAAAAAATATTTTGATAATTCTATTGAATTTTCTACACAATCTTTTATAAAAAAGCTATTTTTTGATTTATTTGGACTGAAAAAATTTTTAAAATCATCAAGTGTATTTGACATATTTTGTGCTAAAAGTAGTGCATCTGCAACTTTTTGTTCTACAAAATCTAGTGAAAGCTTATTTAGTCTCATTTTTGTTTGAAAACTTTGAATAATCATAGATATAGAACCTAAAGGTTGTCTCCATTGATGTGCTATATTATTTAACATCTCTCCTAAGCTTGCAAATCTTGCTTGCTGAAACATAATAATATCTTTTTTCCTATTTTTTGAAACCTCTTGAGATATTTTTAATTCTAAATTTGCATTTAACTCTTTTAGCTCTTTGGTTTTATCTTCTACAATTTTTTCTTGTAAATCATGTATTCTTCTAAAATGTACAGTTATAAATAAAGATAAAATTATTGTAAATAAAACAACTAAAAAAATAGAGATAAAAGAAAAAATTGTTATAAGATGAAAGATATTATCTGTGTCTCTTTTTTCATTTATTGCTAAATTTAAATCATAATTTACTAAACTCCCTAAATATATCAAAATAGCATCTATTTCAAAATTTAAATTTGTAAAGTACTCTTTATCGTTTTTCTCTTTTATATTATTTAAATAGTGCAATATTTTATTCATTTTTTCATCAACATTTTGGATATTTAAATTTTTTATTAACTCATTTTTATAGTAGTTTTTATTTGAAAAATGTTTTTGTATATAATTTATTACAAAATCAGTTTTTGTAGAATATGAGTTATTTTTATATTCACTCCAATTTTTATCTATTATCTCATTTGCTATTTTTAAAACTTCTAAAGTTTGTTCATAGTTTAGATTGTTTTTTTCAAATTCACTTAAAGTATTTTGAATATTTATTTTATATGAATCATTTATATTTTCGAGTTTTATTAGAGTTTTTGTTCGTTTTTCAAAAAGTGTATCAAAATCATTTTTTAAAATAAAAATTGATAATTGAGATAGTATGATAATAGTAAACATTCCACCAGCAATTATAAATATTAAAAAATTTGCTTTGTATGAAAATTTTAAGTTATTAAAATAGTTGAAAACTCTTTTCATCTTATAAGCTCTTTAAAATTTCCATTTTCATACTCAAAAAGATATGTTTTATTTAGAAGTTGATTGTTTTTAAAATCTAACTCTAATTCATACAAAATATTTTTTGGTGGACTTTTTAAAGCATTTAATAGATTTTTTCTATTTAACTCTCTTAACTTTTCGATTTTTGATATTTGATTTACCAAAACCTTTGAAGCTAAGAATGCTTCAAATGATATAAATCCCAAACTGCTCTCGTTTGAATATTTTTTCATAATTTCTTGATACTCTTGTACTATTTTTAAAGATTTATCGTTGTAGTTTGGTACTATTTGAGAAAATATAAGATTTTTCGTATCTGTATTTGTTGCTTCTAGCTCTTTTACAATAGAGTTTGCATCTCCAAAAGATATATTGCAAAAGATTACATTTTTTAGAATTTCATCATTTTTTGCCTTTTTTATAAATAAAGAGTTTGCTTTATATGCGCCAATCATTACTATTACTTCTGGTTTTGATTTTTTTATTTCATTAAAAGCATGATTTATTGAAAGTGTATTTCTTTTATATGTACCTGTTGATATTAGTTCTATATTTTTGTTTTTTAAAATTTCTAATGTTGATATATATCCCTCTTCTCCATACTCATCATTTTGATAAAAAATTGCTATTTTATCTAATTTTTTTTCATCTACGATATAGTTTAAAAGATTTTCTAACTCTTGTTTATAAGAAGGTCTAAAGTTTATGATATTTTTAAGATTTTTATCTCTTAAAAATTGTGCGCCTGAAAATGGTGAAAAATATACCATGCCACTATCTTCTAAAATAGGAAGAACTCTTTTATTTGTAGGTGTTCCAACTATTCCATAAAAAGCTAGAATATCATCTTTTGAAAGCTTATTTATATTTTCATAGGTTAAATCAGGTTCATATTTATCATCAAGAACTTTTAAAACAATTTTTTTATCTTTTATCAAATTATTATCATTTGCATAGTTAAAATAACTATTTGTAGCTGTAAAAACAGCATCTCCCCAAGCTTTCAAACCAGAACTTTGTGGCATAGATGAAGCTATTAATATCTCATCTTGTTGCTTGGTTTTTTCAATAGAAATCATAAATATTAAAATAATAATAAGTGTAACAAATAAAACTTTTTTAATCATTCATAAGTTTACATTATTTGTGTTTAAAACTCTCAGTTTAATTGTAATAATATATTCTTTAATATATAGAAATTCAGGTTTATTTAACTTCTTTAAATATAAAATATGGTAAAATATTTTTTACTAAAAACTAAGGGCATAGGTTATGCAAGAGTATATATACTACAATAAAAACGGGTTGGATTTCCCTTTAAGTGAAAAGATCCAAGTAACTACTAGTTTAGATGATATTAAAGAGAAAAGTTTTTTAATATCAAACTCAAAAGATGTGAACTCTGAATTTATTGCTTCGGAGATAGACTTTTATATTAAAAATTCACAAGATGACTTATCAAAAAAGATTCAAAATGTTTTAAAATTATATGAGATAAATACTACAAGATTTGACTTTGCTCAGGATATTTCGCATAGTGTAGATGTTTCAAAAGAGGTTTTGTTAATTACAAAAACACAAGAAGAGTATGATTTATTCACATCTCAATTATCAAAAGATGACTTTGAACTTTTTAGAATAGATGAAACAATTTTAAAAACGATTAGCGGAGAGATTGGAAATTTTGAAGTAGTTGTAAAAGATAGTCATAAAGATATAACTTTAAGAGTTTCTCAAATTGTTTGGTTTGATGCAAAACCATCTCCTAAAGAGAGAATTGGAGTTTTTGACCCGAACTTAAGTAGCATAAATGAAGTAGTTAAAATATTAAAAGATAATATAAACTCTTTTTCTTATAGAAAATTTACGACTTATGATAAAACTATTTGTCAATATGATGGAAGAAGAGAGGTAATTTGTAGTAAGTGTGAAGAGGTTTGCCCAACTGTTGCAATTACAAAAGATGATACAACAAAAACTTTAACTTTCTCTCAAGTAGATTGTCATGGATGTGGTGGATGTATTAGTGTTTGCCCAAGTGGAGCATTAGATTATACTCCTACAAATAAAGAGTCACTTTATGAAATATCAAAGTTTTATAAAGAGACACACCCTTTAATTATTCCTTCAAAAATGTCTTTGGATAATTTAAATATTGATCTTAAAGAGAATATTTTGCCATTTGCAATTGATGGTGAAAAGTTTTTACATGAAGGAACTCTTCTAACTTTACTTCAAATATCAGGTTCGCAACTTATTTTTTATAGTGATTTCTTGTCAAAAGGTACAAAAGATGCTATTAGAATATTAAATGATATTTATCAAAAAAGATACCAAAAAGATGCTGTGTTAATCGCTATGAATGAAGATGAATTAATTTTGGCTTTAAAAGAAGTATCTTTTGTGGAAAACTCTTATTTTAACTTTAATCAAGATGGCTTCAAAAAAAGAGAAGTATTCTCTCATAGACTTCAAAAGATTGTTGGAAATGATGATTTGGGAGTTATTGAAACAGGTGAACATATTCATTATGCAAAAGTTGAAGTAAATCAAGATACATGTACTTTATGTCTAGTTTGTGTAGGTGCTTGTAATGTTGGAGCTTTAGTTGCTGATGCTAGTGATAATACCCTAAGAATAAATCCAAGTATTTGTACAGCATGTGGATATTGTGAAATCTCTTGCCCTGAAACAAATTGTTTAACAATAAAACAAGATATAATTGAACTAAAACCAACTTGGTTTAAAGAGAGTGTTTTAGCTCAAGATAAACTTTTTGCATGTGTAGAGTGTGGAGTTGAATTTGCAACAACAAAAGCAATAGAAAAAATTGCTTCTAAAATGGCAACAATTTTTGCAAGTGATCCTGTAAAAGTAAGAAGTTTGTACTGTTGTGCTAATTGTAAACCAAAAATAATGATGCAAAGCTATTTTGATAATAGAAAATAAGGATAAAAAATGCAAGATACACAATCTATAAATAAAGCTAGAGCAATATATTACAACTTGTTTGCAAACTTTTTTGTTCCAAGTTCAGATATAAAAAACTATTTTGAACTTTTTAGACTCTTAAATCTTTTAAAAGATAGCTCTTTGGATGAAGCCTCTGAAGAGTCAATCAAAAATATTTTAAATCTTCTAGATAAGGATTCAAATCAATCTTTAATACAAGAGTATGATGATATTTTTCATAATCCTGTTTATGAAAAAGTTAGACAAACAGCCTCTTTTTATGATGAGGGTGTTGAATCTGGTAAAAAAAGAGTAGAGATGATTCAATTTGTTGCAAAAACAAAGCTTAGAAGAGATGAAAAGAGATATTTTGAATATGAAGATTCTGTTGGCTTTATATTTTCAATAATGTCTGAATTGTCTAATTTAGTTGCTCTTGGAGAAAAGCAGTATGAAAATACTGTTCACTGTATTTTTGAACAGATTTTAAATCCTTTTGTAGATGAGTTTGCAAAAAGTATTTATGAGCACAAAAAAGCAAATATCTATAAAGAACTCATGGTTGTTTTACACTCATTTATTGAGTTTGAAAGATTATATTTAGAGGTTACAAAACCACTAAAAAAAGAGAAAGCTAAAAAACAAGTAACTGATAACTGGGGAGATATTACTCCAGAGGAAAGAGAAAGAAGAGAGAGAAATAGAGCATTAAAAGCTTTAGGTCCTAAAAACTAAAAAGGTATTCCTTTTTAGGGATTTTATAAAGGAAGTTTAACTTTTTTTATAAAGTCTCTTAAGTTTAGAGGGGCTTAATTTCTATAAGGAGGTCAGTCGTGCAAGAAAGTAGAAGAGCTTTTGCAAAAAAAGCAGCAATTATCACAGCTGCTGCAGTTGCTACAACTGGAACTGTTGTATTGGCTGGAAATGGTGAAACATCTGTTCAAGATGATTCAAACAATGGTGTTGTTGTTGGAAAATCTAATAAAAAAGAGATTCTATACAAAAAAACAATGGCTTGGGAAGAGTTTTATAAAAACGCAAAATAAATTTAGTAGGAGAAGCTTATGTCAGCAAATACATATGAAGCTTTAAATGCAAAAGTAGGAAGACGGTCGTTTTTAAAAATGGCAGCAGTTTCTACAGCATTTGGAGTTACATCATCTTTTGCAAGTACAGTAGCAACTAGAGCAGCTACAGAAGAAGAGATTAAAAATCCTTTTCCTGGTTCTAAAATTGTAAAAACAATTTGTACAGCATGTTCTGTTGGTTGTGGTGTTATTGCAGAAGTTCAAAATGGTGTGTGGGTAAGACAAGAGGTAGCACAAGATCATCCTGTATCACTTGGAGGGCATTGTTGTAAAGGTGCCGATATGATTGATATGGTTAAATCTGAGGTTAGATTAAAATACCCAATGGTTAAGAAAAATGGTCAATGGCAAAGAATTTCATGGGATGAAGCTTTAAATAATATTGCATCAAAACTTGAAGATTTAAGACAAAAAGATGGACCTGATTCAGCAATGTTTTTGGGATCAGCAAAATTTAATAACGAGCAAGCATATTACTATAGAAAATTTGCTGCTATGTTTGGAACAAACAATATAGATCATCAAGCTAGAATTTGACATAGCTCAACAGTTGCCGGTGTGGCAAATACATGGGGTTATGGTGCTATGACAAATTCTTTGGGAGATATTCAAAACTCTAAAGCAATTATAATTTTTGGAGCAAATCCAGCGGTTAATCACCCAGTTGGTTTCCAACACTTTTTAAAAGCTAAAGAGAGAAACAATGCAAAGATTATTGTAGTAGATCCAAGATTTACTAAAACTGCTGCAAAAGCAGATTTATATGCACAAATTAGACCAGGTACTGATATTCCATTTATGTATGGAATGTTAAATATCATTTTTGAAAATGGTTGGCATGACAAAAACTTTATTAATGATAGAGTTTATGGTATGGAAGATATTATGGCAGAGGCTAAAAATTGGCCAATTGAAAGAGTTGCTGATGTAACAGGAGTTAAAGCTGATTTAATAGTTCAAATTACAAAACTTTATGCAGCATCAAAACCAGGAACTTTGGTATGGGCTATGGGATTAACTCAACATACAATAGGAACTTCAAATGCAAGAATGGCACCAATTTTACAACTTGCCCTTGGAAATATGGGGATTGCAGGTGGTGGAACTAATATTTTAAGAGGTCATGATAATGTTCAAGGTGCAACAGACTTTGGTTGTTTATCAGATTCACTTCCTGGATATTATGGTTTAGCTGAAGGTTCATGGAAATATTTTGCTTCTTCATGGGGAGTTGATTTTGAGTGGCTTAAAGGAAGATTTAAAGATCCTTCTTGGATGGGTAAAAATGGATTTACACTTGCACGTTGGTGGGCTGGTGTTTTAGCTGGAAATGAAGGTGAAGATGCTATTCATAATGCTGGAACTAATCTAAAAGCACTTTTTGTAATGGGTAATGGAATTACTTCAACTGCTCAAACAAAAAAAGTAAAAGAGGCTTTAGATAAGTTAGAATTAGCAGTATTTTGTGACCCATTTGTAAATGAGGGTGCAATTATTACTGATAAGCAAGACGATGTTTATATTTTACCAGCAGCAACTCAGTTTGAAACAGCAGGTTCTGTAACTGCAACAAATAGAAGTGGTCAATGGAGATATGAGGTTGTAAAACCTATGTATGAATCAAAACCTGATCAAGAAATCATGTTTGAATTAGCAAAAAGATTAGGATTTTACGAGCAATTAACTGCTGGAATGCAAAAAGGTAAAGATTTTGTTTGGCCAGAAGATGCAACAAATGAGATAGCTAGAATTATTAAAACTATTGGATTAACTGGATGGAGAGCTGAAAGACTTAAAAAACATACAGATAATTGGCATATGTTTGATGAGATTTCACTAGCTGGTTATGGAGATATGGCTGGAGAGTACTATGGTTTACCATGGCCTTGTTGGACAGAAAAACACTCAGGAAGCCCAAATCTTTATGATATTTCAAAACCAGTTAAATTTGGTGGTATGGGATTTAGACAAAACTTTGGTTTAGAACATGAAGGACAAACACTTTTAACTCCAAAAGGTTCAGCACCAGTTGGTGGTGTTCAAGATGGTGGATATCCAGAGATTACAAAAGAGAATATTGAATCAGTTTTAAAAATTACTTTAACTGAAGATGAAAAAGCTAAAATGGGTGCAAACTGGAAAGTTGATAAATCTAACTTGATAGTTGAAAAATGTATGGAAGCTGGAATTGCTCCTTATGGAAATGCAAAAGCAAGAGCAAAAGTTTGGCAATGGGCAGATCCTATTCCAAAACATAGAGAGCCTTTACATACTCCAAGAACGGATTTAATTAAAGATTATCCAAGTTTTGCAGATAAAAAAGATCACTGGAGAGTTGATACTAGATATATTAGTGAACAGACAAAACAAGATTGGGCAAAAGATTTCCCAACAAACCTTGTAACTGGAAGATTAGTAAATCTAAATGGTGCTGGAGTTGAAAATAGAGCTAGTAAATATTTAGCTAGATTAACACCTGAAATGTTCTGTGATATTAATCCAGATTTAGCAGGAAGACATGGTATTAGAAATGGTTCTATGATGTGGATTCACTCTCCAAATGGAACGAAAATTAAAGTTAAAGCAAAATACTCTTACTCTGTTACACCTGATAGAGTATTCCTACCATTCCATTTTGCTGGAATTATGGAAGGTGTTGATTTAAGCCATAGATATCCAACTGGAACACTACCTTATGCAATAGGTGAGAGTGCAAATACAGTTACTAACTACGGTTATGACATAGTTACACAAATCCCTGAAACAAAAGGTGGTTTATGTAGAGTAGAAAGAGCTTAGGAGAAGTAACATGAGTAATAATAAGATAAATTTTGCAAGAATGAAGTTCTATTGTGATGAAAATAGATGTATTCATTGTGATGGTTGTTCAGTTGCTTGTGCCTCAGCACATGAGTTACCAGTTGAGATTAGTAGAAGAAAAGTTGTTACTGTAAATGAGGGTAAACAAGGGATGGAGTTTTCATTATCTGTTGCTTGTATGCATTGTACAGATGCACCTTGTGAGCAGGTTTGTCCAGTTGATTGTTTCTACATCAGAGAAGATGGTATAGTTTTACATGATAAAAATAAATGTATAGGTTGTTCATACTGTCTATATGCTTGTCCTTTTGGTGCACCACAATTTCCTAGCAATGGAGCTTTTGGTACAAAAGGTGTTATGGATAAATGTACTATGTGTGCTGGTGGTCCTGAAGAGACAAATAGTGAACATGAAAGAGAACTATACGGTCAAAATAGAATAGCTGAAGGTAAAGTTCCTGTATGTGCTGCTATGTGTTCAACAAAAGCTCTACTTGTTGGGGATGCTGAATCTGTAGCAAATATATATAGAGAAAGAGTTTTATCTTTCGGTCATGGAACTCAATCAGCACCATTTGGTTGGGATAAAGCTTATGGAAAATAAAAGTTTTCTAAGTGAATATAAAGCTTACGTAATAGTAGGCTTTTTGTTCATGCTTTTAACATATTGGTACTTTTGGTTAGCAACAATTGCTGATATAAACTATGTTTACGAATTTTTAATGCAAATGTTAAAAGGAAATTTTACTGGACAAATTGTACCTTTTGATAGTTTAACACAGTATCAACAAATGGAAGTGGGTCTTTTTGGACCCAGATATGATGCAATTGCTCCTGAAGTTATAAGAGCATTTGAAGAGAGACAACATCTTCTTCCTTGGGTATTTTTATTTGAATTTTGTCTATTTACAATAATGTTTATTGTAGCAAAAGGTAGAAAACAAGCTAAAATCACAAGAGAAAATGAGAAAGTACAAGTTTATTCACTTTTTCAAAGAGTTGTTCTTTTATTAAATATTGTAATTATGATTTATCTGTTTATAACTGGTTTTTCAATAACATTTGGAAACTGGACAGGTGGAGGATATATTCCTAGACTTATGAGAGCTACACATGAAGTTGTTGGTGTTGCTTGGATTCCAGTTTGGTTTATTGTTACAGTTATTGCATTTAAAGATCACAAATACTTTGTAAGACCTAGTTCTAAAATATGGCATAAATTCTTTTTAAGAGGAAAATATGAGCATATGAATAGAATCAACTACTATATGTATGTTGCATTTGGTTTTTTACTTGTATTAAGTGGTTTTATAATATGGTATATGTTTCCAGATGCAGCAACGCATGCACAAACAATACAGATAAAAAGATTTATTTTATTTATCCATTTTATGGGTAGTGCAATTATCTCTTTCTTTACATTTGAAACAGTATATTCATACTTTGTTTCAGTAAAAGGTTATATTCCAGGTGTGATAACTGGGAAATTGCCAATTGAGTACTTAGAACAACTAAGACCAGATGTATTAGAAGAAGATAAAGATTTATTAAAAAGATAGGAAAAGCTTTAGGGCTTTTTCTATTTAAAAAAAGATTTTAAATATGCAAATTTTGCATATTAAGGAAAACTATGGATAATAGCAAATATTTAAAAACAGTAATTATTGACAAACTTATAGAAAATGAAGCCAATATGGTTGAAGACGTGACAATTGAAGAAGCACGTCTAAACCTATATTTAAACGGAGAAAAAGCTATATCTATGATGACAATACCAAAAGACCAAGATGCACATGCAATTGGTTTTTTAATGAGTGAGAATGTAATCTCTTCTATTGCTGACATAGAAGAGCTTACAGTTAGTGCTGATGGATTAAGAGTAGATGTAAAAGCAAAAATAGATGAAAACTCACTACAAAATTTATATAAAGAGAAGACTTTAGTAAGTGGTTGTGGTGGTGGAGTTACTGGAAATATAGAAGGAAGTTTAGAGATACCATTTAATCAAACTGCTTTTAAAATAAAGCCAGAAACTATTTATACGGAAGTTAAAAAGTTTTATCAAGAGAGTGAACTTTATAACTTAACAGGTTGTGTTCATAAAGCTATGATTTATTTGCTTGATGGAACAACTGTAACAGCTGAGGATATTGGAAGGCATAACGCTATTGATAAAGCAATTGGAAAGTGTAAACTGCAAGGTCTTGATACTACAAAATCAATTTTGTTTGTAAGTGGAAGATTAAGTTCAGAGATGGTTACAAAAGCTGTGATGCACAAAATCCCAATAGTTGTATCAAGAACAGCACCAACTCATTTGGGTGTTCAAACAGCACATAAACACGGTCTTACGCTTATCGGATTTGCAAGAGGTAAAAAGATGAATCTTTATACTCATAGTGGAAGAATTGATGTCTAGTATTGATGATAAATTAGATTTTAATTTGAGTGATGAGCAAAAAAGAATAGTTTTTGAAAATCTTGATGAGAATAAAAAACTATCTTGTTTAAAGGCATTTAAAGTAGCTAAAAAGATAAAAGTTGAAGCTAAAGATATGAGTGCGATTACAAAATTTTTGGGGATTAAAATAACAGATTGTGAGCTTGGAGTATTTGGCTCTTTAGATTTCTTAGCTAAAGATGAAGATATTTATAATAGATTAAAAAACATTTATAAAGAGCAAAAAATTCCTTGTGAAAATTTGTGGCAAGAAGCAAAAAACTCATCTTTAAAAATAGTTGGATCAACTGTTAAAAACTCTGATATTGAAGTAAGTTATTGCCAACTGGGATGTTTTAGAGAGAAAAAAGGGCTTAAAAGTGGAAATCAAAGTTAAAATTTGGATTGAAGATAATAAGCAAAATCTTATTTTTGGAAGTGGAAAAACAGAGATTTTAAAAGAGATTGAAAAAACAGGTTCAATTAGTGATGCTTCAAAAAATTTAAATATGAACTATAAAAAAACTTGGAGTCATATAAAAATCCTTGAAGAGTTTATTGAAGATAGTTTAGTTGTTACAAAAAAAGGAAGAGCTGTTGATAGTGGATCTCAACTAACTACTAAAGCAAAAGAGCTGATAGAACTTTATGAGATTTTAGACAAAGATATAAAAGAGTATTCAAAAAAGAGATTTAATGAACTTTTTTTAAGTGAAAACTTAATAAAAATAAAGGATAAATAAAAGTGTATAAACTAAACTTTTTGCAGTATAAAAATATGCAAAACTTGCATATTAAAGATAGTTTATCTTTGAATATTTTATCAAATAATGAAGATTATAGTAGTTTAGAAGATAGTTTTAAAAAAGAGTTTGCATTTGAAAGTTTAAACTACTTCTCTTTTTGTAAGAGTGGCTTTTTATCTCTATTGCTTCAACTAAATAAAAAAGGAAAAATTGCAGTAAGTCTTGGAGAAACTCAAAGTTTAATTGATGCTTGTGAAATTTTTTGTTCTCTTGGATTTGATATTTTATATTTAGATTTAAATAAAGATGGAAGTGTTAATTTAGATAAATTAAAAGATCAAAAAATAGATTTTTTATTTTTATCATCATATACAGTTGATACTTTTTATAAAAATAATTTAGAAAATGTAAAAAAACTAACAGATGCAAAAATTATCTCAAATGCAAGTGCCTCTTTCGATAAAAATAGTGATGTTATATATTTTGATTCATACAAACTAACTGGTTTTTCAACAAAATCAATAATACTTTTTAATCAAAATTTATTTGAAGAACAAGCTATTTTTGAAAAAGATGGAATTTCACTAAATAATATTTTTCAATCTTTGAAAAATCAAAAATTTGAAAATAGTATGAAAGAGATTTTTAAAGAAAAATTAGAAAATAGTTTAAAAGATAATCTTTACTATTTTATTGACAATAAAAATAGCTTAGAATATACACTTCATTTTGCTCTTAAAGGTATAAAAGCAAGAGAGTTAATAAGAACTTTAGCTTTAGATGAAATTTTAATTTCAAATGGAGAAGGGTGTAGTTTAGGTTTATCAAAACCTTCAAGAGTTATTCAAGCTATGGGTTATGATGAACTTACTAGCAGAAACGCTATAACACTTAGTTTTGAAAAAAGCTATTCAATAAGTGAAATAGATAAAATTGTTAATCTTATTTCAAAAAGATATTTACAGATAAAAGTATTAAATAAAGGATAAAAATGTTTGAAAAATTAAACTATTTAGATTTTAATGAAGCAATTAAAAAGAGTTTTGAATTGACAAATACTACTTTAAGTAGTGAATTTGTTTCTATCAATTTTGCCATAAATAGAGTTGTAAGTGAAGATATTTTATGTGTAAAAAATCTTCCAGCTTTTGATAACTCTGCTATGGATGGATTTGCTTTTAAAGCAAGTGATGCAGGACAAACTTTAAAAATAAAAAGAGCTATTTTTGCTGGTGATAAAGATAAAAGTAGTGATGAGTTACTTGAAAAAAATGAGTGTTACAAAATAATGACAGGTGCGAAGGTACCAAAAGATGCTGATACTATTATTGCTATTGAAAACTGTATAAATGTTACAGAAGATAGTGTAACTATACCTGTTGATATTAAAAAAGGTTCAAACTTAAGATTAGAAGCTGAAGAGTTAAAAATTAGTGATATTTTAATTAAAAAAGGAGAGAAAATAAACTCTTCTCATATTGCTTTACTTGCAAGCCAAGGAGTAGTTATGGTTGAAGTTTATAAGCAAATTTCAATTGCTGTTTTATCAACTGGAAATGAACTTAAAGAGCCATGGCAAAAAGCTTCAAACGAAGAGATATATAACTGCAACTCATTTGCAATTATTGCTCAACTAAACGAAAAAGGTTTTAATGCAACTTATTGTGGAGTTATTCCAGATAATTTAGAAAAATCAATAGATTTTATAAATAGTTTAAAAAAATATGATGTAATTATTACAAGCGGAGGTATCTCTATGGGAGATGCTGATTTTATGGCAGAAGCTTTTTTGAAAAATGGATTAGAAGTAGCTTTTCATGGTGTAAATGTAAAACCAGGTCGTCCTATAATGATGGGGAAAATGGATTCTTCTTTGGTAATTTGTCTTCCTGGAAATCCACTAACGGCAATGGTAAATATAAATCTATTTGTAATTCCAATGTTAAAAAAACTTCAAGGTGAAAATGCTTTTTATCACGGTTATATAAAAGCTATAAATCAAAGTAATTTTAAAACAAAAAAAGGGAGGGTAAATCTAGTTTTAGGAAGAGTTCAAAATGGTAATTTTTATGTTACAGATGAGAATAAATATGGTGCTGGAATGATTACAGCTTTATATAAGAGTAATTCAATTTTGGTAACAAATGCTTCTACTTCAAATATAGAATCAACTCAAGAGGTAAAAATTCTTGATTTAAATGGTATTTATTTTGAAGAGAGTACAGATATTTTAAATTAAAAATTAGGAGAAAAATATGAAAAAATTATTAGCAGGTTTAGGTTTTAGTGTAGTAATAGCTAGTGGATTATTTGCAAATAGTTTAATGATGGCAACAACAACAAGTACTGAAGATACAGGATTATTGGATAGCTTAGCCCCAAAATTTAAGCAAGATACAGGAATAGAGTTAAAATGGGTATCAACAGGAACAGGTAAAGCGTTAAAAATGGGTGAAAATTGTGATGTTGATGTCCTTTTGGTTCATGCTCCTGAAGCTGAAAAAAAATTTGTAGAATCTGGTTTTGGTAAAGATAGAAAAGAGGTTATGTATAATGACTTTGTTATTGTTGGTTCAAAAAAAGATCCAGCTAAAGTTGAAGGAAAAACTACTCAAGAAGCATTTAAAACAATTAAAGAGAAACAAGCAAACTTTATTAGTAGAGGTGATAAATCAGGAACTCATCAAAAAGAGCTAGAGATGTGGAAAAATGTTAGTGATGTAACACCTGAAAAAGATAAGTGGTATATTCAATCTGGTCAAGGAATGATTATTACACTAAATATGGCTGCTGAAAAAGAAGGGTATACATTAACAGATAGAGGAACTTGGATTAAGTATGAGTCACAAAAAGGTGATTCAAATACAATGAAAATTGTTGTTGAAAATGACAATTCATTATTTAATCAATATAGTGTTATTCCTGTAAATAAAGATAAATGTCCAAAAGTTCAAGATGAATTAGCAAAAAAATTCTCTGATTGGCTAGTTAGTGCTGATACACAAAAGTTTATAGGAGATTTTAAACTTTTAAATAAACCACTATTCACACCAAATGCAAAATAATATAAATAGGAAATAGTAAGTAAATATGAGTTTATTAGTAGATGGTTTTAAAGAGGCTATTGAGCTTTTAATTAGTGGAAATGATAGTGTATATTCTGCAATAATTGTTACTATTACAGTTTCTTCTTGGTCAATATTGATTAGTCTAATACTAGGACTTCCTTTGGGATTTTTACTAGGTTATTATCAATTTAAAGGAAAAACGGTAATAAAAACTATTGTAGATACATTTTTGGCATTTCCTACAGTTGTAATAGGACTTCTTGTATATACAACTCTATCACAAGCAGGAGCTTTTGGAGAGTATAATCTACTATTTACTCAAAAAGCAATAATTATAGGGCAGATTTTTTTAGGTTTACCTATAATTATTGCATTAACAGCTGCACAAGTTGAATCAACAGATAAAAGATTATATCTATCTTTAAAAGGTTTGGGTGCAAAACCATATCAAATTTTATTAACAACTTTAGTTGAAGCTAGATTTGGTCTAATGACAGCAGCAATGACTGCTTATGGAAGAATTATCACTGAAATTGGAATTTCTATGATGGTTGGTGGAAATATAAAATATCATACAAGAACAATTACAACTGCAATTTCACTTGAAACTGGAAAAGGAGAATTTGAAACTGGTATCGCTTTAGGTTTGGTACTTTTTATAGTTGCACTTATGGTTAATATAGCATTATCAATGCTAAAAAGGAGATGGACTCAATGAATATTTTATATGAATTAAAAAATATTGAGTATTTTTTCGATGAAAAAAGAGTTTTAAGTATTGATAATCTTATACTAGAAGAGAATAAAATTATTGGTTTTTTTGGACCAAATGGTAGTGGAAAATCTACACTTTTTTCTATTCTATCTTTTATTTCTAAACCACAAAATGGTGAAATAATAATAGATGAAAATATTAAAAAAAGTGTTGTTATGCTTCCTCAAAATCCCTATTTATTAAAACGAACAGTATTTGAAAATATTGCTTATGGTTTAAAAATAAGAGGAGAGAGTGTAGATTTAAAAAGTAAAGTTGAAGAGGCTCTCTCTTTAGTTGGTCTTGATAAAAATTTTTCAAATAGAAAATGGAATCAACTCTCAGGTGGTGAAGCTCAAAGAGTTGCTTTGGCTTCAAGATTAATTTTAAAACCAAAAGTATTAATACTAGATGAACCAACAGTTGGAGTTGATACAAATTCAGCACAATTAATCAAAGATGCTATTTTATTGGCAAAGCAAAAATATAATACTACAATATTTATATCAAGTCACGATTATACATGGTTAAAACATATAAGTGATAAAAAGATAGCACTTTTTCAAGGAAGTTTAGTTGAACATGGAAATATAAATCTACTATTTCCACCATGGAGTAAAAATCAAAACGGTGATTTGGTTAAAAATTTTATTGATGGTCAAAAAATAGTAATTCCAAACTCAAAGAGTAAAAAAAGAGATTCAGTTGTAATAATCAATCAAAGTAGTATAAAAATATCTAAATTTGATGAAAATAATAAAAAAGAAAGATTGATAGCAACTGTAACATCTATACAAAAAGATGAAAACAGAGATAATTTACAAATAGAATTTTCCATTTGTGGTATTAATTTTTCTTGTTTAATCTCTAAGAATGAGATTCAAAAAGATATATTATTCCCAGGGGATAAAGTAGAAGTATTTTTTGATTTAGATAGTGTTTGTTGGATATAAGATATAAAATAGTAAACTTACAACTATTTAAAATTAGGAGCAAATATGTTTGTACAATTAAACGAAAGAGTTCTTTTAAATCTATCTAAAATAACTAGAACGAAAATAGATCATGTTGAAGATGGAATAAGAGTTAGATTTTATGAAGGTCAATATCAAGTTGCAAAGTCAAAAAGATTTGAAACAGTAGAAGATGCTAATAAATGGCTTTTTGAATTATTAAAACCTTTTAATTCACAAAATTAAAAAATTATTTGATAAGCTTTTGTTTTTAAAGAAAAAGGAACATAAATGAAAAAATTATTGATAGGATTTGTAGTTTTAATCGTAGCTGGAGCTATTTTTTTTACTATAAATAGGTCAGTTGATAAGGCAGTTAATCTAAAAATTGAAGAGTTAAATCAAAATGGTTTTTCTATAACTCAAAACAATTCTAATCTTCCAATGAAGATAAGAAAAGATGGTGAAATCCAAGTTATAGATGCTATAAAAGCATTAGATTTTATAGTTAAGAATATAGAAGAGAGCCAAGCAAAAGAGGTTTTTGTTGAGTTTTTAAATATTTTTGATAGTCAATCAAAACAGTTAGCACTTGAGGGTACAAAGTTTGATTATGATTTCTCTTTAAATATTTTCACAAAAGAGATGAAAGCAGATTTATATTTAAAGGAGTTATCAGTTGTATTACAAAATGAGTTAGAAAATAGTGAAGATGAAGCTAGTAAAGAGCTTTTAAGTATCTTAAAACAAAAGGCTATTCACTTAAAAGTAGATGACAAAATGAACTTTACTTTAGATGATATTGCATTTAGTAATAGTGGCTCTTTAATATCATTAAGAGGAATAAATGGAGATAAAAATAGTTTAAATATTGCTTTATTTAAAATTATTGGTGCAAATAATGAAAGCTTTGTCTTAGAAGATATGAAAAGCTATTACAAAGAGATTGAAAAAAATATAGATACTAAATTTTCAGTTTCTAATCTATCACTAGAAAGTGAATTTGTAAAAATGGGTATAAAAAATATCTTATTTGATGGCTCTTCTAAAAATATAAATGACAAAGTTAGTACAAAAGATAAAATCTCTTTTGATGAGTTCTCTTTTATTAGTAATGATGTTCAAAGCTTGATAAATGGTTCAAATATAATAAATGTAAAAAATAGTGAGTTCTCTTTTTCTTTGGATAATTTACCATATAAACAGTACAAAGAGTTAATGAAAGTTATAGATAGTGAAGATGAAGATATTTTCTCAAAAGCTTTTGATAGTTTTTTTGAAGAGCTTGTAAAAAGTGATGTAAAAGTTTCATCTTCTGGAGTTTCTTCTTCATTTTCTCAAAATTCTGAGAAGATTTTTGAAAAACTAAGATATGAAGCAAATTTATCTTTAAATAAAAATATGAAACCAGCATTAGTTAGTGGATTAAATGATATTTTTGAAAAAATTGATATAAAAATTGATTTAGATAAAGTTTCAGCAGATAAGTTAATCTTACCTTTAAAAGAGAGTTTAGGATTAAATTATAAAGATATTGCAAATGATGATTTAAAGAGATTTGAGATATCTTTAAAAGATGGTATTTATATAAATGATATTAAATTATTGGAAGAAAAAGATTTAAAATTTACTCAACAAGAGAGTGATTTTGAATATTATGATGATGAAAATCTTACTACTTCTTATGATATGATTGGTGAAAATCTTCTAAAAATAACTTTTGGGTATAAATCTTCTTTAAATGAAAATAGTCAAAAAGGATTAGTTGTATCTTTTCCTCAATTAAAAGATAAATCAAGAGTTGTTTCTACTATTTTAGGAGATTTAAAAGAGATAAATGTTTATGAACCAAATAGTGAGCTTTTTACTATAAATCCTTATGAAAGTATTAAAAATAGCTTTTTAGCTATTGAAGCTTATGATGATACTTTGAGTGAAAATTCACTAAAAGAGTTTAGCATAATCTTAAATATCAAAGATTTTCAAGCTGAGATTTTGGAGATAAATTTTAGAGCATACTCAATTGGTTCAACTGAGGCAAATGGAACTATAAATTATGAGATAGTTCCAAAAATAGGAACTAGTTTTACAAAAGATGAACAACAGTATCCTGTAAAAATTTCTGATATTGAATTATCTGAAGTAATTGAGCAAAAAGTAGAGTAAAATTATTTAGAAAGCTTTGCTTTCTAAATAGGCTTTTTTGTTTTCATAATCTCTTTTTCTATTAGTATAAATAAAAAAGGGATTAAAGAGTATATAAATAGTTTTAAACTAAATAAAAATCCCCATTTGTAGTGTTTCATAGCATTGTATAAAGCTATACAAAAAAATATAAAAAATATTCCATGCATCATTCCAAATATTTTAACAGCCATAGGTTCTTCAAAGAGATATTTTAGAGGCATCGCTAGAAAAACTAGTATTAAATAAGAGATTCCTTCAATTATAGATATAGCTCTAAATTGAGAAAACTTCGTTCGTAACATTTCACACCTTTTGTTTTTTCTTTTAAGTATAGTAAACTATTCTTTATGAAAGGTTAATATAACACCATTTTAAGTAGAATCCACACCATGAATATAGAAAATAAAAATATAATATTAACAACACTAAACTCAAGATTTTCGCACTCAAGTCTATCTTTAAGATACTTGTTTGCAAATCTAAAAGAGTTAAAAGATGAAGCAAAGATTTTAGAGTTTGTAATAAATAGCCAAAATCAAACAATAGTTGAAGAGATTTTAGAGTACAAACCAAAAATTGTATTAATCTCAACATATATTTGGAATGCTCAAGATGTAGCCGAAATTGTAAAATATATAAAACTAATAAGCCCAAATACAATAGTAGCTCTTGGAGGTCCAGAGATTAGTCATCTTCCTCATAGAGTGGATTTTCAAATGGCTGATTACTTTATGTTTGGAGAGGGTGAAATAAGTGTTTATAACTTATGTAAAAATATCTTAGGTGGAATTAGACCAAAAGATAAGATAATTCATGCAAAGCCAGTTGAGTTTGATAAAATCGCTCTTCCATATGATTATTACACAGATTTTGATATAAAAAATAGACATATTTATATAGAAAGTAGCCGTGGTTGCCCTTTTACTTGTGAATTTTGTCTATCTAGTATTGACTCATCAATGAGATATCTTCCTATTGATGTTTTTTTAAATGAGATTGATAAACTTTGGAATAGGGGGGCACGAAACTACAAGTTTATAGATAGAACTTTTAATCTAAAAATATCTTATGCAAAAGCAATATTAGACTATTTTTTAGCAAAAGATGAGGACTATTTTTTGCACTTTGAGGTAATTCCTGATAATTTTCCACTTGAGTTAAGACAGAGATTAAAAAAGTTCAAAGCAGGAAGTTTGCAACTTGAAGTTGGTATTCAAACTCTAAATTTAGATGTTGCAAAAAATATAAATAGAAACCTAAAAATTGATAAAATAAAAGAGAATTTAGCCTTTTTAAGTAAAGAGACAAATGCTCATATGCATATAGATTTAATTGTAGGACTTCCTAGTGAAACAATTGATAGTTTTGCACAAAATCTTAATTTGCTTTATACTTTAAGTAGTGGTGAAATTCAAATTGGAATTTTAAAAAAACTCTCTGGAACTACTTTAA
>JACCED010255453.1_pt1 | contig 34671 bp, 31 predicted proteins | sample 7455021 | NCBI WGS metagenome assembly JACCED01 (sample SAMN15323456, study PRJNA562643) | freshwater metagenome | isolation source: river surface water | place: USA:Blue River Watershed | collected 2017-08-19
CAGCCAATTTTTCATATTCATTTACTAAAGATAATGGTAAATAAGGTAATGGTTTATTGGTTACTCCACCACCACGTGCTACTTTACTTTTTTGATGAATCTGCTCTTTTTTATATTTTTTTATCCATGATGCAAATATTTTCATTGCGCCACGCATTTCTTTTGTTTGATGTTTATGATATTTTGCTCGTTGATACAATGTATTTATTACTAAAAATTGATAAGTTTTTGGTTTATTTTTAATTAAAAGTAAACTTTTTTTAGCAATAGCAACATTTTTATAACCAGTGCCTTTAGTAGTACTTTTAGGATGTGCATTTGTATATAATTCAATTGATTTTAACTTTTCCATTTTTCCCAATATCATAGAATCTATTTTTTTGATAATCGTTTGAAAAGGATTTGATTTATTTGTAACATATTTTAATTTTGTATCATAACCATATAATGAAATATTAAATAATTGTGCTCTTTTATTATTTTTTTTTATACTTAATTTAACATTTCTTACTTTTAATTCTTTTTCATAATCTTTATATTTTTTAATAAATAACTTTTTCTTTTTAATTTGGTCACTTGAATAGGATAAAATTAATTTTCTATAAAGTTTCATTTTTATATATTTTCTATTTCTAATAATGATAATAATTAAATAAAAATTTTGATTTAATTATTTATAAAAATATAAAAATTACAATAATTTGTAAAAAAATTACATATTTTGATTTGGAACGCAATAAGGAACATTTACAGTACGTACAAGTTGATAGCAATTGGTAGTACCATTTTTTTGATAAACTTGAACAATTGCAGAATTATCTGAATAATATGTTATTCTATAATCTGTATAATTTGTATTATCGTGTAATACACGTCTTGAAACAACGGTTTTAATAGGAGCACCAACTGCAATCATATTTTCACTCATTGGTCCAATTAAAAGACGTGGTGTAGACCCAGTATTTTTAGTTTCGTGATATAATCCTTCGGAAAATATATAAGCAGCTCCTTGAGTAATAGGATAAGATGAATTTTCAACAATAAGTGAACCAGAACTATTTGTAAGATACATTAAATAAGTATTTTTAAATAAATTTGAATTTGCTTCTTTATCAATGTGAGGTTTAGTATCGCCTTTAATCCAACGCATTGGAATTGATGAAATATGGTCTAAATTTAAATTAAAATGTATTGATAATTTGTTTTTAATATTATTTAATTTTTCTAAATCTTTAGTATTTTTATTTTTATTTAATGAAATACTAAAATAAATAGCTCCATTTTCTTTTGAATCAATATTTTTTTTTGCATTTAATACTTCAGAAGTTTGTAAAAGATAATCAATCTCTTCATTTGATAAAATATTATAATATTGGTTTATTGACATATTTTTATATTATATATGTAATATCTTATATAATATAAATAGATTATTTATTTTTATTATTTTTAATTAAAAATAAAAAGAATAATTAGAGTAAAAAAAAATGGAAAGTACAGAAGATATATTATTAGAAATGAGTGAAACAGATAAAAAGAAAGAATTTATAAGAAGAAATCTTGAACGTGAATTTTCAGAAAAAGAGTTTGAAATGATTGATAAATTAAATAAAGAGTTTCATGAACAAATGTTAAATAAAGAAGATATGCGTCGGTGTTTACCAGCTTTTGAATTTAACTTTACTTTAAGCAAAACGCCTAAAAGAAAATCATTACAATATGAGATTCCAAATATTAAAAATATACGTAATGAATTTTTAATTTTATTACGAAAAAGTGATTATAAAAAACGTTACTATTTATGTAATAAAAGTTATTATGATTTATTACAAGAATATGAAGAAGAATTTGATGGGATTCTTCATTTAGTAAATGTAAAATCTATTGAAAATGATAAAAAATATAAAATTCACGGAATGGTTTATTCTCATATTGTTTATATTTTATTACCAAAAGAGCAAATTTATGTACTTCCTGAATTATTTCCTTATAAATATATGGAATCTCAACACGAAGAATTAAAACATATTTTTGCACTTCTTGGTGCTAAATCAATTAAATGGAAAATTATGGATAAAAAAGATGAAAGTAATGAAGTTAATGGAAAAATAAATGCAAACACTGGAGTTATTAATGGTGGTTTAGAATTTGAAAATAGTGAAAATAATAGTGATTTATTCAAAAATGAAGGAATGCGAACATTTCCAGATAAAAAAATAATACCAAATATAAAAAGTATATTAAATGATAAATCTATTTATTATTTAATGATGGAAGATAGTTGGAAAGAGATTATAAAACGTCGGATTGAATCAAATATAGAATATGATAAATTTAGTTATTTATATCAAAATAAAATGGTAATACAAAAAGGTTTTGATGCAAATTTAGATAAAATGGGGATTCAATTTAATTATCAAAATAGTATTATGAAAAAATGTGAAATATATTATGAAATTATATATTATCCAATTATTGAAAATTAAACAATTATTTACATAAATTATTTTTGTATAATAAAGCATATGAAGCAATACACATTTTTGTAAATAATTCATTTTTCTTATTTTCAAATTCTTCATTTACACTTTTTGTTTCTTCTTTTTTTGAAATAAATGAATTACAAGATAAGCATTTATTTTCATTAGATTCTATATTATTTTTTTCAAAACAATCTTTACAATAAATATGATTTTCCGAACTTTTACATAAACGAACTATATTTTTAACATTTAATTTTTTATTACAATTTAAGCAATGCATTTTTATATAATTATTTTATTAAATCATTATATATTTTTTTTATAAATATTACTTAATTTTTATTATTTTATTTCTTTTATTTCTTTTATTTCTTTTATAGCACATCTTTTTGTATATGTTTGAATTAAAGTATATAAATAAAATAATGACTCATTTACACTAATATTTTTAGATGCTTTAAATCCATTATTTGCTATCTTTTTATAAGCAAATTCATTATGCTCTAAATAATTATATGTTTCTAATATATCACTTTTAATTTTTTTATACATTTTTTCATTTAAAGGTTCATCATAATCACAATCATATGTTAATTGAATATAATCACTATTTGGTTTTAATAAATAATCAAACCATAAACGCCAAAATCCACTTTCTTGATATGTTGAATTATATAATGATATGCGAATAACTTGTCGTAATGTACTTAATAAAAATTTAAATCTAATAGACCATGGTTTAAATCCGGGCAAATCTAATAAATATTTATGATTTTTAAATTCCATCATTTCAACCTTTGTTGCACCAGATAAATCAACATTAAATGGTGCACTTTCAGCACTTAATAATTCGCGAAGTTTATTTTTACTTACACTTTTATTTTTACTCATACTTTTATTTTTACTTACACTTTTAGTTTTACTTACACTTTTACTTTTAGTTACACTTTTACTTTTAGTTACACTTTTACTTTTAGTTACACTTTTACTTTTAGTAGTATTACTATTTATTTTTTTCTTCTAAATAGTCTTAAAAATTTTTTTAATAAATCCATTTTTTTATAATAATCTATATTAAATATATATTTAATATATTTAATATATAATATTCAATAAAGATTTTAATTATTTAATTTCTATTTCCTGAATTACCACTAACACTAACATTATTTAAATTATTATTATTACTGATATTAGTCATTGTATTTTTATAAAATTTTAAAAACCCTAATATTAACTGAAGATTACCTTTAAGATATTTAACATCAACTTCATAATATTGTTCATATTCAATAACTTTTATAAAATTTTTTATTTTTTTTAATTTTTTTTCATTCTTTTTTAACTTTTTTGTAGATTCATTATTTGTTTCTTTTATATTAATGTTTATATTTTTTTCATAATTACTTATACTTTTTTTTAGATAATCAATGGTTTCAAAAAAATTATAATTTTTTTGTTCTGGATTTTTTGATCGAATATATTTAGATGATAAGCTAATATTATTATTATTTATATTTTTAATTTGGTTATTAATTTTTAAAATAATATTATTTATATTAATTATATACTTAACAATTTCTTTTAATTCATTTTTTATTTCTTTTGTTTTCTCATCAGAATCACGAATATGTCTACACGAATTAAAAATAAAACGTGAACTTTTTTTTATATTTTTTTTATTTAATGTTTTAATAAATTTTTCCATACTAATACGATGATTTTTATTAATTAAATTATTTGTTGTAAATATTTTATTATCATTAAATTTATACATTTTTAATTGAATTTTATTAATAAGTTTTTTTATAGTTGCATTACTTGTATTATTTATATTACTTGTATTACTTCTATTACTTGTATTACTTGTATTACTTCTATTACTTCTATTACTTGTATTACTTGTATTACTTCTATTACTTGTATTACTTGTATTACTTGTATTACTTGTATTACTTCTATTACTTCTATTACTTGTATTACTTCTATTACTTGTATTACTTGTATTACTTGTATTACTTGTATTACTTGTATTAATTTTAGTATAACGAAATTTTTTTATAATATTTTTGTTTGTAATTTTACTTCTTAAATTTTCAATTATTTTACTACCAATATATAATTCATTTGAATTTAATGTATCATTATATTTAATGAAAGCATTATACAAATTAATTATACCACTGTAAGTAATTTTATTAATATAAGTATTATCTTTTTTCCACATAAAATTAAAATTAAAAGTCATATTTGGTATAAACATTCCTTTATAATAATTTTTAGTATCTTTTATATTTTTAAATTTTATTTCATTATTATTTCTACTTACTGAAGCAGTATCAACAACAGTATTATCCATTATATTAAGTTTTCCGTAATAATCAAAATCGGTATAAAAAGATATTATATAATCATCTCGTAATAAATATAATCTATTAAACGTATCTATACTACCGTGTGTATTAACAAAATATATATTATTTATATAATCATCAATTTTTTTATATATTTCATTATTTACTTCTTTATTTACAAGTATTTTATTTAATTTTTGTTTTATGTTATTTGGCTGTGTATTATTTGGCTGTGTATTATTTTGATTTGTACTATTTAATTGTATATTATTTAATTGTATATTATTTAATTGTATATTATTTAATTGTATATTATTTTGATTTATATTATTTTTAAAACTAAATATAATAGGTAATTGTTCATATTTTTCTTGGAATTCTTGGAATAAAATAAATATATTTTCAAAATTACCTAAAGATAAATGATTTACATATGGTTTATTATTTTTAACTAAATTAAGTTTTTGTAAAAAATAATTAAAATATTTATTTTCATTATATATTTTTATACAAACATAATATTTTATATATGTAATTATTTTTATAAAAATAGCTGACTCTTTTACATCATATATAACTGCATCAAATTTATTATTTATATGTGTACAAAATATATAATCATAATCTATTTTTTTTGATAAAAAGTAATTTTTTATAACTTTATATAGTAATGAATATTCATCTACTATTTGAATATAGTTACCCCTATTAAAATCAAAAACATAATATAGCTCTTTATTTAATAATTTTAATAAATCTTCTTTACTTAAAAAATTTAGTTGATTATTATTTTTTTTATTTACTACTTCTACTAAAAATACTTTTAATATGTCATCTAATACTTTTAGATGATATCTTAAAATATTATTTGTTTTATATTTTTCAATTGTATTTTCATATATTTTATTTTCTATAACTATTTTAAAATTATTAAAGGCTTCTTCATTAAAAACTGGTTTTTTATTAGAATAATCAATTCCAAAAGATAAAAGTTCTTTATTTATATTATTTTCCATACTATTTTCCATACTATTATTTTTTTTATAATAATCTATATTAAATATATATTTAATATATTTAATATATAATATTCAATAAAAATTTTAATTATTTAATTTCTATTTCCTGAATTACCACTAACACTAACATTATTTAAATTATTATTATTACTGATATTAGTCATTGTATTTTTATATTTTTTCAAATATGATAATATTAACTTAATATTATTTTTAATATATTCCACTTCATATAAATTTTTTGATTTATTATTTTTTATATTATTTATAAAATTTTTTATATTTTTTATCTCTTCTCTTTTAATATTATTATTTGTAAAATTTAAAGTAAATATATTTTCAATATAATCAATAATTTCAAAAATATTATAATTTTTTTGTTCTGGATTTTTTGATCGAATATATTTAGATGAGAAGCTAATATTATTATTTATATTTACTACTTGATTATTAATTTTTAAAATAATATTATTTATATTTATTATATCTTTAACAATTTCTTTTAATTCATTTATAATATTTTGTTGTTTTTTATTAATAGATCTACATATATTAAAAATAAAACGCGATTTTTTTTTTATATTTTTTATATTTAATACTTTTATAAGTTGATAAAGTTCAATATTATGATTATTATTAATTAACTTATTTGTTGGTAGTATTTTATTATCATTAAATTTATACATTTTTAATTGAATTTTATTAATAAGTTTTTTTATAGTTGTATTACTTGTATTACTTGTATTACTTGTATTATTTACATTATTTTTTGTATTATTAATTTTTGTTTTTCTCAATTTATTGATAATATTTTCATTTGTAATTTCTCTTCTTCTTAAATTTTCAATTATTTTACTACCAAGATATGATTCATTTGAATTTAATGTATCACTAGATTTAATAAAAGCATTATATAAATTAATTATACCACTGTATTGATTATTATTCATAAAATAATGAGTCTTATTTATGGACATAATATTAAAATTTAATGACATATTTGGTATAAACATTCCTTGATAATAATTTCTAGTATCTTTGATATTTTTATACATATGTATATTATTTAATTCTATACTAGATGTTCCAACAATTGTATTATCATAAAAATTATTTTTTCCAAAAGAATCAAAATTACCTTGAAAGGATAATATATAATCATCATTTAATAAATATAATTTATTTATATATAATCCACCGTGTGCTTCAACAAAATATATATTATTTATATAATCATCTATTTTTTTATATATTTCATTATTTACTTCTTTATTTAAAAGTATTTTATTTAATTTTTGTTTTATGTTATTTGGTTGTATATTATTTACATTTACACTATTTAATTGTATATTATTTAATTGTATATTATTTACATTTACATTATTTAATTGTATATTATTTTGATTTATATTATTTTTTAAACTAAATATAATAGGCAATTGTTCATATTTTTCTTGAAATTCTTGAAATAAAATAAATATATTTTCAAAATTACCTAAAGATAAATGATTTACATAAAGTTTATTATTTTTAACTAAATTAAGTTTTTGTAAAAAATAATTAAAATATTTATTTTCATTATATATTTTTATACAAACATAATATTTTATATATGTAATTATTGTTATAAAAATATTTATTTTACTATAGTGTGAGTTTTCTGCAGATTTATTAAAATATATTTTAAAATTAAATTTATTATTTATATGTGTATTAAATATATGATCATAATCTATTTTTTTTGATAAAAAATATTTTTTTATAACTGTATACAATAATGAATCTATATTTAATGTATTATTATTTGGAAAATATAATAATTTATGTAATAATTGTAAATCTTTATTTTTAACTACTTCTATTAAAAATAACTTTAATATATCAAATGATATTGTTAAATAATAATTTAAAACTTCATCATTTTTTATTTTTAATTTATTAAGTTTTTTTGAAATATTAATTTCAATATTTTTCTTTAATTCATTAAATCCATTATTACTAAAAATTAATGTATTATTATTATAATTTAATGCTAAAAATAATGTATTATATATTTCATTATATAAATTATCTTTTTCCATACTATTATTTTTTTTATAATAATCTATATTAAATATATATTTAATATATGTATTTTTTTATATAATATTTTTTATATAATATTTTTACATTTTTTTATAGAAATCTTCATACATATAAATATATGAATTTAACTCTTCAATCTTTTCCATATTATACTCTTTTTCTAATAATACATGATTGTACTCTTCTTCAAGATCATTTCGAATAATTGAATTTGCATCCATATCTTCAAGAAGTTCATATTTAGCACATACAAAAGCAATTGCATAATACTTTGCTCTATATGAACGTTCTGAAGCATAGTTAAGAAGTGAAAGCCATTCAGAATTAAATCGAGTATCAATAAATGTAAAAAGTTGAAGTGGATTCATATCATAAATTATTTGTTTTGCAAATGCAAATATATAAAAAATGTTTGTGATTTCTTCATAAATCATTAAATCATATTGAGTATTTGCGGTTTCATCATATTCTGTAAAAAATTTTTGATAAAATTCACGACGTGGTGAATTTGTATAAAAATAAAAAACAATTTCAAGAATATCCGTATTGGACATAGTACTAAAAATTGAATTAATATCAATTTCTTTTACGTTAATGTTAAAGTTAACCATTTTTGAAGATTAGTATATACTTTTTATATAATAAATACTTATTATATAAATTGTTTAGTAAATTTTTTATGATTTTGCATTTTTATTCCTTTTTGGGGTATATATTGCTTTTTATTCTTTTTTTTTGAATATATTGCTTTTTATTCCTTTTTGTTTAGTGAAGTTCAACTGCAATATGACTAACAAATGTTATCCATATAATCTTCTTCACAAGCATTTGACATTTCCAATTCTTTTTCATGTTCCATTTTTTGATAATATCTATCACAGTAATCTTCCACAAAAACTGAAATCTCATGTGAGGAGCAATCGTCATAAAACTCTTTACGCTTCAAAGCGTTTTGGAATTGGATGTGTAGCTCTTCTTCACTTTCAAAAGCAGTATAAGGGTCAATGTATTGAAGCATAACATTATATGAAGCTACAAAAATCATACTGTAATAGTAAACCTTTCGTGAATCATTGTTGTCATAAGAAATGGATGCAAGGATTGCTAACCACTTCTTGTTAAAATGTGTCTCAATAAAGAGAAAAAGGTCATATAATGACATATCGTAAATGACTTTCTGGGCAAAGTTGAAAATGGTGAAAATGTTATTTACCATATCTAATTTGACTTTGTCCATATATGAAAGAGATGTTTTAGGAAAAAAACGAAGGTTATATGCATCACGATAACGTGACTCGTAAACTGCGTAATGAATAACGCGTGAAAGCTCAGGTGTTACTTCCATATTGCTTTCTTTTGTAATCATATAATATAAAATACTTTACAAATATAATTTACTATAAATTTTTTTGTAAAATATTATCGTAAATAAAAATAATTATAAAAATGAGAATAAAAATAAAAATTATAATATAAATATTATATTATAATAAGTTATAAAAATATGAATTCTTGTAATAATGAAGAACAAAAAAAATTATTAGAATCTATATTAAACAAAATAAATAATCCAAAAGAATTAAAACTTCAAGATACAATAGTAACTTTTTATGATAATGAACATAAAAAAATAAAAGAAATATATGAAGTAAATAGTTGTGATGAAAAATGTGGATTTTACAAATTATTTTACAAAAATGGAAATTATAAGAAAACAATGACATATTGGAATGATAGAAAACACGGATTATGTTATAATTATTATCCAAATGGAAGATGGAAAAAAATGCGTTTTTATGATGACAATATATTAGAACGTGAAATTGTAACTTATTATAATAATAAAAAAGGCAGTATTAAACGTACTGTTGATTATCATGGTGGTCAAAAGAATGGTTATTGTTTCAAATATTATAAAAATGGTAATAGAAAAGAAGTATATGAATATAATTATAATGTAAAAGTTGGATATCATTCTTATTATAATAAACAAAATAAACTTGTAAAAAAAATAAAAATTGGAAAAAATGTTTAATATAAAAGAAATTAAAATATTATTATATAAATTATTTTATATAATAAAATTAAAAATGAGTATAAAAATTCATTATTTATCAGATATTCATTTAGAATTATATGATATAACAAAAATACCTCGTCTTCTTCAGCTAATTATTCCTCAAAGTCATATTTGTGTTTTAGCTGGAGATATAGGATATGTATTTCAAAAAAGTTATGAAGCATTTTTGCGTGGTATTCATTCAAAATTTGAACATATTTTTCTAATTCACGGAAATCACGAATATTATCAATTAAAAGAGAATAAAGGAAAAAGTATACAAGAAATTGTTGAAAAAACTGAAGAAATTATAAATATATATAATTTACATAAAATTCATTTTCTAAACAATTCATATTATGATTTACCAAATTCAGATTTTCGTTTTATTGGTTCAATATTATGGTCAAATATAGAAAATCCGCGTTATTTAAGCAATGATTATGAACTTATTTATGAAAATGGAATAACTCAATTAAATGAAAATCATATATTATGTAAAAATTATTTAGAGTCAGCATTAAATCAAGCAAAAAGTAGTAATAAAAAAATTATTATGATTACCCACTTTTTGCCATCTTTTAAATTAAATCATATAAAATATGCAAAATATATCAATTATCATCAATGCTTTTCATCACATTGTGATTATTTAATCAAAGACCCAGTAAAATTATGGATATTTGGTCATACCCATATGGATATAAATATGAATATAAATAATGTGCTTTGTGTAGCAAATCCGATAGGATATAAAGGGGAAAAATTAGACCCAAATTTTAATGCTGTGATTGACGCATTCTGCGATCAATCTACTCATCTTTGATGAGCCAAGATTGAAATATAATTGTTTTTATGAGTTGCCCTTATTTTTATTTTTTTTTTGTTTTATATTGGGCTATTTTTTTGTTTCTTTTTTATTTACTGAGAACATAACTGGTCAATTTCTTTAATAAAAGGTTCACTGCCATAAAGTACTGAAGCAGGATCAACACGATTTAGAATTTTAGCTTCGTATCCTTTATGCAAGGCATTTAAATATAATTGATATTTAGACCGACTAAGTACATAGACGGTTGCATTTCTCCATTCAGGAGTCATTTCATCAATCATTGAATGATATTCGTTGTTTAGTGAATTTTTAAGGTACTTGAGTACCTCATCATTAGTTCCGTAATACATAAAAGCAGAAGTCATTTTTAAATAAAATAATCTTATTAGTTATTTTTATATAATATATTTTAATAAAGAAATAAATTATAAAATTGCAATTGTAAATTTTTTTTAAAAAATATTAACGTAAATAATTATTTTTGGGCAAATACTTATAATACTCATTATTTTGATATAATATTTGATTTGTTAGAAATATTTGATTTATTTGAAACATTTGATTTGTTAGAAATATTTGATTTATTTGAAACATTTGATTTGTTAGAAATATTTGATTTAGAAGATTTATTTGAAACCACTGATTCTAAATCACTATCAATATTATTATAAACTTTCAAGTTTTCGCGTGTTATAATTGATTTAATTGGAGCTAATTCATCTTTTTTCTTATTTTTATTTTTTTCTTCTTCTAAACGAGCGCGTAATTCAGCAATTTCGCGTTGTTTTGCTTCTAAAATTTCTTGTTGTTTTTTAATAAAAGATGTTGATTTAGTAAGAGTTTCTTCATACTCTTTTTTTATTTCTTCTTTATTATTAACAACTAATTTAGAATAAGAAGTGTTATCTTTATTTTTAGCAAAAAATCGTGTAACGTATAATAATTGGCTTTTATCTTTATTATAAATTTTGCGTTGAACTGAAAATGTCTTATTTCCTTTTCCTGCTAATACAATGTAATCTTTTGCAACTTTTCTTAAATAACCACCCATACGAAATAATTCCATATTTTGTTCAACACTATATGTAATATAACAAATATGAACATTTTTGGGTAATAATTCTAAATCTTTATTATCAACTTCTGTATAATTTCGCAATTTTTCATCAATTGCTTCACGAGTTTGCATTAAATCAGTAATTGTTTTAGTTGGTTTAGTGTAATCATCTTCATTTAAACGAATAGTATTAGATGATGTATTTTTGCTACTACCATAATGAAATGTATTAAGATTGCGTTGAGCTAAAATCTTTTTAAAATGTTGAGATGTTTTTTTATCACTTGCTTCTAAATTAATAACTTTAATATTTGGGTCCATAATAATTAGTATATACTATAGTTATATACTAATTTTTTATAAAAAAATGAACTTTCTTTTATATTTTTTTATATAAAAATTGAAATCTATTTTTTTTATTTTTAATAAATTATAAAAAGAGTATAAAATATAACGTAAATAATAATTATTTTTACATAAAATGACTAACGATATTAACATTACTAAAAAAAGAAGCGTAGACCGCGGAATTATTAAAATTCGTGAAAATCGCAATTTTAATTTATTTGGAAATAACGTATACGTAAATAATAATGGTAAAAATGAATTTTGCTATAAAATGTATAATGATTGGATACATACAAATAATCCAGTTGATATTCCTGTTTTAATTATGGATAATGAAAATTTATTAAAAAACAAGGATGTAGATATTATTCCAAGATTATATTGTAAATATAGTCACAAAAATATAAATATTCCATTTATTTATTCTGAAAAGAAGAATAAATATCTTACTTTATATAAATATTTTAGTAATTATATAAAAAAGGATATTCCAAATGCATCTGAATTTAAAGATTTTTTAGTAAATAAAAAAGATTTAGAAAAAAATCAAGAATTATACGTTTCAATTAATATTTTTTTATATACATCATTTTTACTTAAACAATTTGCACCTGTTATGAAAATTGTACCACATTTTTATTCACCAATTAGTGATGAAACAAAGTATTATTTTTATATATTGTTTGATTGTTTAAGAAGAAATTGTATTAAAAATGAAGTTCCTTTAATGAAAAAAGATGTAGTCGAATTAATTAAAAAGATTTATACATTACATAATAAAGTGTTAACAAATGAATTATTTTTAACTACTTTTTCATTTATTGATGAATCTATTTTTGATTCGCATAATAAGTTTTATTTAATTACATTAAATAAAATTTTTAAATTTGACCTTTCTAAAAATAATGATATTGAAGATAATTCTAATTCTGAAACGATTATTTCTGAAGATACTAAATTAAAAGATTTAGATTTTGAATCAGATTTAGATGAAGAATTTAATATTTCTAAAAAAAGAGTAAAAAAAAATAAAGTATATAAAAAAGAATTTAAATATGAAGATGATTCATTATTTTCAAATTCATTTTCTCTTTTAGAAACACCTTAATTTAATTAAAATAAAAAAAATAAAAATTATTTATTATTAAAATAAAAAAAAGATAAATCTAAAATAATGGATAAAAATATCCATCATTATAAAAATAATTACTATAAACTGGTTGATAATAAGGGTCTTGAATAGTTGAACTCCATATTTGATTTGGGAAATAAGGTATTTCTTTAGGAGCATGTGAAAAGAAGTTTAAATGGCGACCTGAAACTTCAGGTTGATATAATGCATATGTGGGTATTAAATTATTATCTCTATTTGATAATATTTTATTTTCATTTGAATTATTCATAATAATATCTTGATGTTCATCATGTTGTAAATCATTTATAAATAAATAATTAGAAATAGTAAAATGTTCATTATTTTTAGTATAATTTAAGTAAATAAAAAGTATTATTAAAAATATTAAAAAAATCATAAAATAATCCATTTTTTATCTAATTGGTCTATAATAGTATAATATTATAATTGAAAATTTATATTATTCATAAAATAATAAAATAATTGTGTAAATTTATTATTCAATATCTTCATTTTCTTCAATATCTTCTAATAATGTTTCTAAAGTTTGACGCATAGAAGATGATGGTTTTTTATATTTTTCTTTTAATTTCTTTTTCTTTTTTTCTTCTTTTAAATCAAAATCAATAATAATTGGAGCATATTTTTCACTTTGATCTTCTTTATTAAGATTATCTAAATTTTCAATAAATAAAAAATAATTTTTAATATATTCATAACATGTTTCATTTTTTAAATTTTTTAAAATAATTATACCAGAATCATAATTTATAAACTTTCCTTGTTTAATTATGTTTTTATTTTTTGAAATAATTGTTATTAAATAATTATTATTTTCATTATTTTGTAAAAAATCAAATATTTCATCATATTTATGTAAATGTACATACAATGCATATTTAATTTTTTTATTATGTTTCTTATAAATATCATATATAGATTTCATTGTAATGTTATCTTTCTATTATTTATTTTATATAAAATATAAAATAAATAATCTAATTTTGATAATAATTTATTTATAATCTTATAATAGATTTTTAATTTTAATTATAATTATATAAAAATGAGTGTATTTGTTAAAAGTTATCCAAATACATATTTTCAAAATATTTTATCAAATCCACGTTTTATAACTGAATATAACACATATAATACTTTAATAAATTCTCATACTTTAAATGATATAAATAGTTTAACAAATATTAATTTTAGTGTACAAAGATTAAATACTATTATTTTTGATATTATTCAATCAAATAGTTTAAGTACTCGTAATCTTACTTCACTTGGTAGTGGTTCATATGGATTTGTTTATAATAAAGGAAACCAAAGTATTATTAAAAATCAATATAATAATGATTTATTTTCAATATTTAATGAATGTTTAATTCAACAAAAATTATCATGTGACCCTTTATATGGTGTTACTGTACCTTATGTTGATTCATTGAAAAAATATAATTCAAGATATAGAATTCATATGGAAAAAATAGATTCAACACAATATATAAGATTTGATAATTTTATTGAACAATTAGCAAAAAATGTTACTCTTAATAATGAACAAAAAGTAGTAATATTTATTAAAAAAATAATTGGAATTGCAAAAGTATTACAACATTTTCAAGATACTTATAGATTTGTACATAATGATTTTAAACCTGATAATTTTTATGTATCTAAAAATATAACTTATAATTTAACAAATATTGATACAGATTTTGATACAAATTTTGATACAGATATTAAAATTATTGATTTTGGATTAAGTGGTATAAAAGAAGATTCTAATTATATTATTGCACAACCATCTATGTTGGTTAATTGTGATTTAGTATATTATTCAAAATTAACCTCAAATAATGGTTCTCGTTCATCTGATTTTTTATATTTAATTTCAACATTAATTTTAACACAAATATATAATAATATTAGGTCAATATTTGGACCATATTATGATATTTTTGTTAATTTATTTGATGTTGATAATATATCTCAACTTGGTGTAATTAAAAAAACATATATTAAATTTATAAATTTATTAAATTTTGTTAGTACAAATTATACATATCCATCATTTTATCTTAGTAAAAATTATCATGATATTTATAATATCATATATAAAAGTTATTTAAAAAATAGAAGATTAACACAAAATAATATAAATAATGCTAATCAATATATTTATGATTTTTATTTAAAATTACAACCACATAATATTAATTTAATGTTAAAAGAATTAATTAATTATTTTCCAACAAATATAAAAAATTCATTATCTATACCAATTGTTTCAATAACAAGTGTTAAATCCACATTAGTAGCAAAAAATGTTAAAAATACACCAAATGCAACAACAAGTGTTAAATCCACATTAGTATCAATAAGTCTTAATGGAGTAGTACGAGGTAATAAAAAAAAGAAAGATAAAAAAAGTAAGAAAGATAAAAAAGGTAAGAAAGGTAAGAAAGGTAAGAAAGGTAGAAAACGACACTAATTATTTAGATTTTATAATAGATTTTATAATAGATTTTATAATAGATTTTATAATAGATTTTTTATAATATAATTTTTATTAATTTTTTATATAAAAGTTAATAAATTTGTTTACTTATCTGTTCTATAAGAAATTGAAATACCACCATTTTTGCCGTGTTTAAGTTTACCTAAACAAGCTTTAGTAGTTTTATCAAAAACTTTGTCAGAAAGTACACAAAGATACATATCTAAATCTTTACTTTCATCAGAAATTTCTTTTGAAATAATATAATGATTATCATCATATGTAAGAGTTGAATATTTTTTAGCAATTTCAACAAGAATACCTAATTCGCTTGGTTTCTGATCTTCATCATCTTCTGATGGAAGTTCATAAACCTTCAATGTTTCAGGGTTCATAAAGTATTTTTGTCCTTTATGGGTTTCAATTGGTACAACATTCATTTCTTGTGTATCATCGTCATTTTCAGATGATGCTACAGAAGATGTATCTGAATCATTATCAGATTCAGAATCATTATCAGATTCAGAATCTGAAACATTTGAATGAGTTTCATTCTTATTTTCAATTTCATCTTCTTCTTCTTCTTCATCTTCGGATTCAGATTCTTCAACTTCAATTACTTGAGCCTTCTTTTTAGGTTTAGTAACTTTCTTTACAACTTTAGGTTTTTCTTCTTCTTCTTCTTCATCATCACTATTTTCCATAAGAGTAGATAGTGATGTTGAAGTAAGTGATTCAGAATTTTTTTGAATTGTATATGTTGTACTTCCATTATCTGTAATAACAGGTGTTCCAGTTTCAAGAATATGCATAGCACATCTATAAAGCCAATTTGTATATTTAGCATTTGGATGATTAAGTAGCATAAGAATATGATTATCAATACAATCAAATTTGAAAGTATCACTTTTAATAGTCTTATTTGCACCACAATCACCCATACGATCAAAATAATGATGGTCTTTTGTTTTAATTAGTTCAATATTTCCACTATTATCATTTACTAATGATTCAAATAGAATACGTTTACTAGAATCTTGTCTTTCGTGAATTCTACAAAAGTCACCTTCTGGAGAATTAATACTTAATGCACATTGACCGTAAGCAGCATATTTACCATTATTCTTTTTAATTAAATAAACTGGTTTACCTTTTCCAAAGGTTTTATATGCGGAGCCTTTTTCTTGAAACATTTTAGCACATTTACATTTATTAGATGTAGTTGTTTTTTTAATTCCATTCTTATTATTAGCTTTAATATTGTTACGAACATCTTTTTCAGTTGATGATGCATAAGCAAATTGAGCATTTAACTTGGCTTCTTCGGATTGTTTAGTTGATAACATTTTCTAAATAATAAAATTTTACTTAGTCAAAAATAGTAATAAATTATATTTTTTTATACTTTTTATTACGTTTTTATAATTTATTTTTTTTTTAAATCAATTTTTTTATATTTTTAAAAAAATATATTTTTAAAAAAATATATTTTTTTTAAAAATTTTATTTACGTTATTTATTTACGTATTTATATATTTATTTTATAATTTTTATAATAAATATGAATTTTTAGTAAAAATAATAATATTTTAATTAATTATTTTTTACTTTTTTACATGAACTTCTTTAAAAATTTTAGAATTCATATTATATGCATTTTTAGTAAAATCTTTATCGATTTTAATATTTGCATTCATTTTCGCAAATTTTTCATAAAAACATTTTGCGTGTTCATCTTTAATATATTCATTTGAATTAGGATACTTTAATTTAGTAATTTTTTCAATTGCATCAGATAATGACTTTGATTTCTTTACAATATCATAAATAGTTTGACTAAAGTTTTCTTCAGTAAGTACAGCCATTTTGATTAAATTTAAAGTTCGTCTAAAAAAAGATAATTAATATTTTATATTTTATATATTAATAAATAAATTATTTTGAGAAAAAAAATCAATTTTTTTTTCTTGTTATATATTTATCGTAAATTAATTATGCAACAAGAGTATTACTTTGCATTTTTTTTAAAATCTTTTTAATTGAACTATCTTTACGTTCAACGTTTGAAGACTCTTTTTTATCATTTTTTTTATTTTTACTATTAACTTGTTTTGAAACAATTTTACATAATGTTAAATATTTTGGATTAATATAAGTTAATGGAATGGCTTTATGAGCATAAAATAAAGGTACATTAATATCTTTATGTGCATAAAAAAATGTATCATCATTCATTGTTTGTAATCGACCGTGATTACGTCCTAATGGATATAATTTATTTCTACTATGTATTTCATATTTATTGCGTAAAATACCTTTTGATAATTCACAATTAAAAACCCACATTGAAGTATGTTCAATTAAATCAGATTGCATCATTTTATTATTTGATACACTATTTATTAATGAAATAATAAAAGGTGCTTCACATACAATAAAAACATTTTCAATATGTGGATTTTTACTTTTTATAATACGTAATAATTCAAAGAATTTATTTTTGTTTACACTAAAATAATCATTTGGATTTGAACTTTCAAAATCCCAATTTAATAATACATTATTATGCGGTAAATATTCAGTAAAAGATTTAAATTTATTTTGTGCTAAATATTTATTTACGTTATTATTTTTACCAAACTTTTGTTTCATCATTCGTACATTATGTTTGCTTCCAGTAATTTGATTTAATAATTTTCGGTCAGCTTTAACAGTAAATGGAACCGAATGAATAATACGTTTCTCATTACTATCATTATTACCATAAATAATAAGCGATGATTCAATGCAACTATTTTTAGCTGACACTAAATAAATTGAATTAGAATCATTAAATAATTTACGATTATCAATATTATCATTAAAATAATATGATTCAATAATACCATAATCGCTTAAAGCCGAATTTTTTGGAGTTATATTTTTATACCATTTTTGTATAAATTCACAAGAAGTACCTTCACAAATTGCATATAAATTTAAGTCTATATTAGAACTTACGTTACTGTTTTTAAGATAATTATTACTTTTACTTTTAAAAAATCTACTAAACATTATAATTGTTACTATTTTAAGTAAAGATAATATTTACGGTAATTTTTATAATAATTTTAATTATTTTAAAAATAAATGAAAGGAACGTATATAATAAAAAATTTGATTTTTATTTTATTTTATATTTAATTATTAAAATAAAGATTATTAATTAATATTTTAATTATTTTAATTATTTATTATTTTTGTAAAAAAAAATGATGAAAAGTGAAAATTATACTAATTTTGAAACAAGCGAAAAACCTAAAGTTTCTTATACGATTTTAAATAACCTTTCTATTCACAAAAATAATTTTCATATTATTGAAGATTATTTACGATATTATTTACTTACATCATCGGAAATTATTCCAAAATGTTATGTAATTGTATTATCTGGAATTATGAAAAAAAGAGTTATTAATGCAAAAAATAGTGAAATTAACGGTTTTGATGCTCGTCATGCTAAAGCAAATATATTATCATTAATGAGTATTATTGTTTATTATGATACTATTTGCTTTAAATATGATAAAAAAGATATTGAAACAATGAATGATTTAATTAAAATTTTTAATTATTATCATTCATATATTGAAGATTTTATTAAAAAAAATCAGCAAAATTATATTTCAAGTGTTAAGAAATCATTATCAATTTTTGATAAAATTACTAGTACTCAAAATAAATCTTATTCAAATGACGATTATCAATATAAATATTGTTTAGAATGGATTAATAAATTAACAAATTATTTCTTTACAAATTCAGAAAATGATAAAAGAAATATTATTAATGATATTAGAAAAGATTATTATATTAAAACATTTTTAACAAAATATAATAAAAATGATATGGTTCATTATTCGTTTTTTAAATTATCTATTCAAGATTTAAATAATGAATATAAAAATCAAAATATTGACTTTTATATTGAAAAATAAAATTAAAAATTATTATAAAAACATAATAAATATTATTAAAAAAACTTATTTTGAGTTAACCACAATTTTCCTTTATCATTTATTATAATATTATGTTCGTGATGCGCCACATACGAACCTTTTACATCATATATTGGTGGATATTTTTCCACTATATTATATTTATGTAATATATTTAAATCTTCAATGCATTGGTTTTGTAATTCTTTATATTCATTTTTTTCCGATAACCATCGTTGAGTGAACGGCAAACTCTTATAATACGTATTGATTTTGTGATAAAGTTCATTTTGGCTTTTATTTAAAAATTTTTTATTTTTAGCATATTCATAATAACAATTCGGTTTTAACATAAAATGATTATTATGATCATTATCATAAATACATACTCCAGTTCCTGTTGTTACAAATGGTTCTATTGCATATTTTTCACCAATAACCATTCGTAATGGATAATTAAAATCTAATTTACAATTTGGAACTGCTTTACCACTATGTACAATATAAGGCGCTATAGAATGACCACATAAATCTTTAATATTTTTTACTTGATAAAGAGTTCCATTTATTTCAACTTCTTTACTTAAAATGTATTCTTCAATAGATTCACCAATTTCACTTAATAATACATCTGGTCCTGATTTTTCAACACCTATTTGTGTAGCACGTTTTGAAATATTTATTAGTGTATCAAATTTATTTGTATTTATTGGAATTGTAAAAGCAGAATCAGTAATATGTCCATTAATATGGACTCCAAAATCTATTTTTAATAAATCACCATTTTTAATAATAATAGAATCATTTAAAGGACTATTGTGAGCAATACATTCATTTAAACAAATATTTACGGGAAAAGCAATTCCAGAATTTATTTGATCTGCACATTCATTTTTTATATATTCTTCTATTTCATAAACAATTGATAAGGTACTTTTATTAGAAAAATCTGAATTATATATTTTTTTTACAATATTTTTATGAATAAATGCACTTTTAATATCATCTTTTATATTTAATATAGAATTCATTTTTTTTATTTTTATTTTTAATTCGTTTATTTCGTTATTTATATAAAAAAAATATATTATTTATTATTATAATAAACTTTTTCTTTTAAATATGATTTATAAAAAATAATTTTGTTTTTAGAAATTATTTATAATTATATGCAAAAGAAAAAGTTTATTAGCGCTAGATTTATGTTTCTATAGTTTACTTTATATTTCTTTTTTCATTTTCCATTATTTCTTGTATTATTATTTTAGTGTGTTTCTTGTATTATTATTTTAGTGTGTTTCTTGTATTATTATTTTAGTGTGTTTCTTGTATTATTTTTGTATTATTTTTGTATTATTTTTGTCTTTATATATTCACAGCTTATTAAATAAAAATTATAAATATATTTGGAAATGTTATTTAATAAAAAATATTTTACATTATAAAATATTTTTTATTAAATAACTATTTCTTAACAAATTCTTTTATTTCGCAATCGTATAAAAAATCCCTATATATATTTTAATAGTATAATATTGGTATTACCATTGCATATTATTTAATTATATTATTTATTCTTGGTAATAGGAATAATTTAATAAATTATTTGAAACAATTGTTTGAAATAATTTTGAATAATAATATTATTACCACATTATTATTAAATAATAAATATAAACATTTACGGGTATTACTAAATTTACTTCTTTATAAAAGAAAATTTAACCACATAATATTATACCAAGGATAAGTTGTATAATTCATATATTAATATATGAACTCCTTTAAGCCCACATAAGAAACTTAATGTACTCTGTACCTTTTTATAATTTTTTTTTACAAAATCTTTATTTATTAACAAAATCTTTATTTATTAACAAAATCTTTATTTTTTAACAAAATCTATATAAAACATTTTATAAAAAAAATATATTTAGATATAAAGGGAAGTTCATAAGAAACCGTAGGTTTCTTATTCCGTAGGTTTCTTATGTTATCATCATATATTCAAAATCGTAATTGTGTTCATTGTTTAATGAACAAATGTTCAAATAAAACATGTGCAAATAAAAAGTGTTGTGAAATAAATGTATTACCAAAATATGTAAATAATCCATTATTAATAGATGATTTAGAAAATAATATAAAAAAAGTAAATATAAAAATTAATGATTACAATAATCAAGATATTTTAAAAAATGGTTTTATGTATACAACATGTTTATTTTGTTTATCTAAAAATAATTGGAATGTTTGTAAAAATGTTAAAGAAGGACGTTTTAATACAATAACTCTAGAAAATGGTAATGAAATAACATATTGTTATCCAGAATTAAAAAATGTTAAACATAGAATTCAAATTGGATTACATATTGACCTTAAAGTTGATAATCATAACAATATTTCATATAAATTTATTAATAATAACATTAATAAAAATAAAGTTATTGAAAATAAAGTAAATAATTCTTATTTAAATATTGTTAAAAATGATGAAAAAGAAAAATTAAATAAAAATCATATTAATAATATTAATAATATTAACAATAATAATATTAACAATAATATTAATAATATTAATAATATTAATAACAATGAATTATATAAAGAGTTAAATAATATATATGAAAATATAAAATTAAATTATAATAATTTATTAAATAAAAATAATAAAAGTGAAAATAATATTATACAAATTGCATTAAAAACAAAATTAAATTTATTAAATATACAAATGAATGAAATTGGAAATATTTTAGAAAATTTTAATCAATATAATAATTATGAAAGAATAATGGATATTATAATGGATAATGAAATTAAATCAAAATTTAATCAAATATTTTAATCATCTTCTTCATCACTTTCATATACATCACTTTCAGAACTATATTCTTCTTCTTCTTCATCATTCTTTTTAATATTAATTTGAATATTTTTAATATTAGTTTCTTCTTTATCTTTTTTAATATTATTTTCTTCTTTATCTTTTTTAATATTAGTTTCTTGACTTTTACTTTCTGAAACTTTAACTTCTGTACTTAAATTTTCTTTATTTGTATATTCTTTTTTTATGCTATTTGCTTTAAAATTCAATGAATGATTTAAAATTGAATCTTTAATACTTGAAAATAGTTGATTTCTTATTCTCTTATCACCAAGGTCTTGAATAAACTTTTCATTATCAACAAAAAGTGCTAAATCAAATTCACCAGTTCCAAAAAAATCATTATTTACTTTTGATAATAATAATGATAAATTTGCACATATAATATTCATAATATTTGTTCCATTTGTATCAATAAGCCAATTATGTTCTTCATTATAATATTGAAGAGTTTTGGCTTTAATAACTCGAATTGGATAAATATCTTCATTATTAAGATTTTTACTTTTATAAAGCATATCAAAAATCTTAATAAATCCAGAAACATTTTTTGATGTTAGTATATTTCTAACAAGACGAATATTAATATCACGTGATTGAAGAAGTGTATAAACATTTTCTTTATATAATGGAGCTAAATGAGAATAATCAACATTATCTTCTTTTTCATCATTTATAACTTCTTTAGGTTTACGACCAACTGTAGTAGTTCGTTTATTATTAATTTCATTAATTTTACTACTTTGTTCAGTTTGAACACTTTTAATACTATCAATTTGACTATTAATTTCTTTTAGCTTATAAGATAAATCTTGTCGAGTTTCAACAACATTACTTTTAAGTTCAACTAATTGATTCATTATTTGCATTTGATTCATTTGATTCATTTGAATAAGTTGATTTAATTGAACCATATGTTGAAATTGAACCATCATTGATTCAAATGTTTTATTCATTTGGTCAATTTTCTTTTCAACAATTTCCTCTTTTTTACTTTTTGATTCACTACTTTTAGCTTTACTTTTTGATTCATTACTTTTAATTTTTAATTCATTACTTTTGGGGGTTTTTAGTTGAATAACATATTTACGACTTCCACTTTTAAAATTAGTACTTTCTGATACAACATTTTGAATAAATGATTGACTTATTTCTTTATCTTTAAATAAACCATGATCATTTTTCTCATATTCATTATATAATTCCAATGTATTATTATTCATTTTTAATATTTATTATAATTTACTTTTTTATGTTATAGTAAGTTATTTTGCAAACTAAATAAAAATACTTTTTTAAATCTTATTTTCATTTTTTTATTTTTTTTTATAAATAAATATTTATATATAAAAAAACAATATTAAGATTATTTATATATAATTATTTATATAAATTTTGAAACAAATGATTAGATTAAATCAAGCAAAACAAATATTGCATAATAATTTATTACCATTATCAATATATAAAAAATTTGAGTATATAAATAAAGATACATATAATGTTGAACATATTATTCCGCAATCATTTGATAAATCTGTTAATAGTGATTTACATATGATCTTTTTAGCACATAATGTAATAAATTCATTGCGAAATAATTATCGTTTTGTAGATTTTATTAAATATGATGATATTTATTTTCAATATATTTATATAAAAAATAATGAAATTTTAGTATCAAATCATATGTATAAAAATATGGATTATTATGCTGCATTTAATCACAAAAAAAAGGTTTTTGTTCCACCAAATGAATCAAAAGGAATTATAGCACGATCTTTATTATATTATAGTAAACAATATGGAAATAATAAATATAATATTCTAAATAAAGTAATTAGTGAAGATTTAATGCATAAATGGCATAATTTATATAAAGTAAATGAAGCTGAATATGTAAGAAATCTTCAAATACGCGAATTTCAAAATAATAGCAATCAATTTATTTATTATTAATCAATTTATTTATTATTAAAAATATTTATATATAAAATTATATATAAATAGATTATTATCTTTATCAATATTAGTAATAATTATTATTAAAAATGAGTGAAATAGTTGATGGTGGTAAATCCAAATCTTCTAAAAATAGTTATAAAGTAAAAGTTAAAACATTAGTTCATAAGATTAATGAAAATGTAAATAAATCACCATACACATTTAGTATTAAAAAACGCGTAAATCACGAACATTTATTAGATAATCCTGAAGAATTATTGAGTTATACTAAGGAATTTAGTCCACTTTCTGGAGATGAACATCCATATGAACCTGAAAAATGGAATGACCGCGAATCAATTCGTACAACACATAATTGTTATAGTTATGCTTTAGGTAAAATTCGCCATAAATTAAAATCAAAAGCACAACCTGGTTATGCTTCTGGACATAATTATATTGATGATGTTAAAGATTATAATTGTAAATCTTTCTATAAACGCGTTAAAAAAGATAATCCATACGCTTATTTAGAAAAATTTGATAATCCTTGCGATAAAGGTTTCTATAAAGTTTTTTTAGCTTTAGATGTTGGTAATGATTACCATTGGTGGCGTCAAAATGGTGCTAAAAAAAATGATAATCAATCAAATCCTACAAGTGGTTATTGGAGTCATAAACCAGGTAGTACAGATGTTACAGATGTAGATGCTTCAGGAAAAAAGATTAAAAATCCAATATTAGCAGATAGAAAATATAGTTCATTAAATTATAGTACACCGTGTTTTTTTATGTGTGTGCATAAAGATTTATCTCAATCAATGTCTGTTATATATAAAGATAGTAGTAAAAAAAAGAGTAAAAATAATAATGATTTTGGAATTTTTTAATTTACTTTTTAATTTTAATATTTTTATAAATTAGATATTTATAAAAAATGGAATCTTTTACAAGAAATAATGGAATTAATAAAAATGATAATAAAAAAAATATATATATATTAGGACACGGATTAATTGATTCAAATAAATTTATTATTACTCCTGAACATATTGATTTAACTTTTTATGTTGAAAAAGGTAAACCATTACGAATATTATATATAAATAATATTTTTTCTCCTATTATAAAAAATGGTAATCCAGAACATTATATTTCTGAAAAATCATTATTAAATGATATGGACATAAAATTATTAGCTTTTCACGATGTTTGGAATCAGGACCCATATAATATTAAAAAAATATCTACTATTGATTATTCTGGAATAATTACTGAAGATATTTCAAACATAGTATCACTTAGTCAATTAGATAATAGTGTTTATAAAAAATATAATATTCATAAGAGTAAAATAGAATTTATAGATAAAAATACAAATAAAAAAGTGTCATCACATGAATATATGGTTTTATTAAATACATATTTAAATGAAAATTTAAAAACTTTTTCACAAAATAAAAATAATTATAGTTATGAAATAATTAGAATATTTAATAAAGTTAACGAAATTTTTAATTTATTTTTTAATGATAATAATTTTGAAAATAAATTTAATGAAATAAAAGATATTATTGATAATTTATGTATTTATAATTTAGGTATTGAAAATATTATTGGATTTAATCGCTTTCGTAATATTATGGTATTTAATAATCTAGTTAAATATATGAATCCTATATTTGGGACATCTATAGATAGTTTTCATCAAAATATAGTATCTATTATTTTATTACACTTTTCTTATCAAAAATCAATAAATCTATTAGCATATATTAATGATATAATTAATGTATTTAATAATGAAAATATGGATATTATTTTTAAAAATATTATTAGATTATCTTATCATTATCATAATGATGATATAATACCAAAAGAAGAAATCGTTGATTTTAATAAAAATATTAAAGAAATGAAATTTAATATTAATCTTGGATATATATTACATAAAATTGATATATATAATAAAAATATATTAAATAATCAAAAAATATTATGTCATTCATTAAATTGTCGTAATTATATTCCTATTGAAAGTAATCGTAATATAAATGAATTACAAAATTTGATTAATCAACCACTTTTATTAAATGAACCTCCTACTTTAAGACGTTCAAATAGTGTTACTGTACATAGATTAATAAGACAGCGTTCCGTATCAAATGAATATAAAGATCTTTTTCAAAACATTATTGAAAAATGTATTGAAATAATATCAAATAATATAAATTATATAAATAAATCAAATAAACATAATAATACTAATTTAAATAAAATAAAAAATATTCATAATAAATTAATGATTATATATTCAACATATATAGAAAAACATTTTTTAACGGTTAATGAAGTTAAATTCTTAATTCACATTTTACGAAGAAATGAATAATTAATCTTAAAAATTAAGTAATTTTTTATTTTTTCATAGTAGCTAATTTAGCAAAAACAAAGATTGAAATAATTATTGCGAATAACATAAAGAATAAAGAAATAGAAGCACCAAAAGCTTGTAAATATAAATAATATCTTGGCCATTGTAATGCACATTCACAATTGGATGGCATATTTTTATATAAACGTAATACATGCATTACTAAATATACATAAATAACAATAATAAGAATACCATAAACTAATGAACCATATTTAATTAAAGCTGAATTATTCATTTGATAACCAATATATAAATTGATTAAACCAATTACATTGACTGCAATAAAGAAAAGTTCAATATAACGAAGCTTTTTTAAATCAGCAATATTCTCTTTTTCAGTACCGTTTACACAAGCACAACTTTCTAATTTTGTTAAATAATGATATGTAGCACCTAGTAAACCTAAAACAATAAGTGAAATAATAGTAAATGTTGTTTTACTTGGAGCAGATGATTGTGTTGATGATTTTGCAAATGATGCACTTTTTGAAGATGATTTTGCCATTTTATTTTTTATTTTTTATTTTTCTATACTATGTTTAGAAAAATAATATTTGATATTCATTTTTTTATATTTATTTTTACAATATTACTTTTTTTAGATAAATAACTTATTTTTATTATTCCAAAATCTTTTCTATTTGAACTTTAATAAGTTGAATAAATTTATTTATTTTATTCATTTTATCATCATAATTTGGTGTTCCAAATTCAGTTTTTTCAACTTTATCTTTAATTTCATATAATTTGACTAATTTAGTATAAATAAAATCTAATTGTTTTGATTTAACAGGTTCTAATTTTTTATAATTGCGTGCTAATACCATTTTAATCACATTTTTACTTTTATTTGTTGAACCACTATTTTCTTTATTAAAAGATATTTCATTATTTTCTTCATTTTCATTTGTTTCATTCTTTGTATTTTCAATTACATCTTCCAACATTTTAATTAATACTTTATAAATATTATATTTTTTAAAATATAAAATATATATTAAATATATTAAGTTTAATTGAAAATTTCGCAAATCTTTTACAAAATAATTAAAATGCATTTCATCATATACATAGTATGATTTATAAATTGTGATTCTATCACGAAGTGTATCCAATATTTGTTTTCTATCTTCTTCTCGTGTGCGTGCTAAATACTCTTTTTTAGGTCCTGTTTTATCACCAAATAAATCATTTTCTATTGAAAAATATGCATCCGGATTTTGTGTTGCAAATATAATTGGAACTTTCTTTTTAAAATCACAACTTTGAATTTCTTTTTCATCCATTGGACTACAATAATTTGATGAAGTTCCAAATAAAAGATCTTTATAATAATTACGAATTTCATCTTTTAAATCTTGGTTTTCTAAAAAGATATTATAAAGAGTATCATCTTTTTTATCTTTATTTTGTTCATTATAAATATTATAAACTTTTGTTTCTTTTAATATTTTATTATAAATATTTATAAGTTTATTTTTATCTTCATATTTTGTTTTTTTACCATCTTTACCTTTCTTCTTTTTTTCTTTCTCTTTTATAAATTTATTTACTGTTTTTTTATATTTTTTAAAATAATCATTTGCATCATCACCGCCACCATAACGCTTCTTTTGATAACCTTTTTTCCCTTTACCTTGTCCTTGACCTTGTTTTTTCCCTTTACCTTTATCTTTACCTTTATGCTTTCCTTTTTCGCCTTTTTTATCTTTTTCACTTGTATATTTTAAAATAGATAATTCTTTTAATAATTTTCGTACTAATTTTATATTAAATAATGGTGTAAATGTACTTTCATCTTTTTTAAATAATTGTTCAATTATAACAAATAAAAATATCCAATATTTTAATAATATATGCCAATCATTATAATCTTTACCATATATTTTGGTAAATATATTTTTATAAAAGTTTGATGTATTTGATGAATTATTAAACATATGTGCTAATAAATATCGACCAAAAATTTCACCTAATTCATATGGATTTAATAATTTTGTAACTAATACATTTTTATTTTTAAACGAAAAATCTAAACTTTTATTTGTTAATAAAATACGTTCAGAACGTTTTAAATCAATAAAAAATTGTGTAATTCTTTTCATATGTTCAACACATTCATCTTTCTTCTTTTCTAAACTTTCTTTATATGGTTTAAATGTTTTTATAATTGATTTTATTACTAATTCATCTACATTTTTTTCACGTTTAAATATATTTTGAATATATTTATATAAAAAAGGTTGAGGATTATCTAAAAGTGTTATTTTTTCACTTTTACTTATATTATATAACATTGATTTTTCATCTTTTAACATACTTTCAGGTAATACATCTTCAAACATAAATACTAGTACTTTTTCTAAATCATTTTTATTAATATCATCATTTAAATAAGAAATATATGTTTTCCAATTTTTTATCGATTCTTTTTCTATATATGTTTTTAATCGTTCCATTTAAAAAATATTATAAATATTACAAATATATAAATATATTACTATATTTTATTAACAAAATAATTTTGTTAATAAATTTTAACTTAATATAATCATTTTTAACTATAAATATTATTTAAGATTATTTTTTATTTTCTTAATTTATCTTCAATTTTATCAAAAACACGTTTCATTTGAGTTAATAAATATTTTTTAACATTTTTATCCATACTTTCATTTTCATTAATTAATTCATAAATAATTGTTGAATAATTATAATAATAATTTGATAATAAAATTACTTCTTCTTTTTCTTTAATATCTTTCATTTTTTCTTTATTATATTTTTTATCTTTTGAACTTTTAATTATATTAAATGCTTTAACCATATGTTTATAAACATGAATAATAATTTCATTTTTACTCTTATTACTACTATTATTTTTTAAACTTTCTATTTTTTTAACGTGTTCAAATAAATCATATGGTAAATAATTCATTAATACTTTGCTTAATAAATTGCATATAAATATTGAAAATGTAAATTGTGAATTTAATACATTTATATAATATTTTAAAAAAGCTAGCAAATCTTTCATTTTATTATCATTTGGTACATAATAACCTATATATAATAATTCACGTGGATTATAAAGGTCCCCACTTCTTTTTTTACCAACAATAAAATTATTAATTGCTAATAATGAATCACGATTTATTTCTAATTTAATTTCGCTACTTTTAAAATGTTTAAAAGGGTATGATTTTATTAATGTTTCATAATCAATTGCTAATTTACTTCCACAAACAACATATCCGTATTCATCTAATTTAATACCATATGCTTTTGTTAATTTTGATGGAATAAAAAAATCATAAAAATTATTTAATAATATTTTTTTAAACATTTTTAATGATTCCATACTTTTATTTATATATGCTAAGCCTAAATCAATATTATCATTACTATATCGTACATCTTCACTTAATTCATATAAAAGGCTATTTATTTTTAATAAATATGCATTATATATATCATAAAATAATGTTATAATAAAATATACATATAATCCTAATATTTCTTTCACATTTGCTTTATTTATATTTTTAGGATTCGTTTCAATATATTCTAATACTTGACTTACTAATTCTAAATTCTTTTGAATTACTTCTTTTGAAGATGTTAATGTAATATATTTTTCATATTCAAATTTGTATTTAGAATCACTTCCTTCACTATTACTATCTTTTCGCTCATATGGTATTATATAATTTTTTTTTATTTTATTTTTATCTTTCATTATACTATCATAACTTATATCAATATTTCCCAATATACTACTTAATACTTTCTTTTTATAATCAACATTTTCACCATCTTTTTTAATAACTAATGCAGAAATATCATCTTTAATATTTTGAACATGAAGTGGTATAAAAGAAGATATATCATTTTCACCATTGCATATATTTAATATCATATGAGAAAGTGATGTTGATAAATTATTTGATAAATAAACATTACCAATTGTTGGAGCTAATATATTAATATTATTATAATAAGAAATATTTGAAATTAAATAATTAATGCTATCTTCTTTTTTTTTATCATCAAAATATTCAGCTTTTAACATTTTACTCATAATTTTTATTTGATTTGATTCAATATTTAAAGAAAAATCATCATTATTAAATATATTACTAATAATTTCTTTATTGACACTATTTTCTTTTAATATATTTGGAAATTTTAAGTTATTTTTAATTAAATTCATATTTTTAAGAAAATCATTACACTTTTTTCTTTGACTTACTACGTTAAATTTAATTTTTATTAAATATTTAATAAAATTATCAAAATTATTACTAGGATCTAAGCTTTTTCTAAACTCTTCATCTAATAAATTAAGATTATTATCTTCAGACATATAAAATAAAATATTTTTCTTATACTTTTTTAAATAATTTTTTATTTCATTATCATGTTTTGATAATAATGTTGTAGAAGTATCAGTTATTTTTCTTTTAATAATATTTTCATTAACTAAATTTTTAACTTTAAATTTTTTATTTAATTTATTTTCCATATTTTATTATTATAAATAGATGTTCTATTTATAATTTATATATTATTTTTGTTTTGTTTTTTCAAAAAAAAACAAAATCAATTTATAAACCAGATGTTAAATTATTCATTGAAATACCATCTAATCCTAAATGTGGTGGTACAGGGTATGTTGTTGATTCAGTTGACAAACCATTTTGTAAGGAAAATGATGATAATATAATTGAAAAAAGAAGCATTAAAATAAGTAAACAAATAATAGACATTATTATATTTTTAAATCCAATTGTTGTGTAAACAATTACTAAAGAAATTAATAATGATATTAAATATATAGGAATTTTACCAATAAGTGGGTTTCTGGGAATTTCAATTGAAAAATCTTCTTTCATTCTATAATTTTTTGTATATTCTATAATATAATTAAATATATTTTTTGTTTATTTTATTTCTTTTTAATATTTTTGTTTTATTTTATAACTTTATAATTTCTTTTTTACATAAAAATGATTTTATTTATTTTTATGTTAATTTTATTTAATAAAAATGTAAATAATATTTAGTTTCTACATAAAATTTTAATTTTATTTTAATTTTAATTTTTAATTTTAATTTTAAAAAAATATGTCTAATGAATATTCACTTTATTTTAGAAATATAAATTCTCAATGTTTACCTGTATTATGTCATACTGAAGGAACCGATGTTACCGGATATACCGGTTATACAGGACCACAAGGTGAATTAGGTCCAACAGGTCCTCAAGGGTTTCCCGGAACAGCTACTGAAACCGGTGCAACAGGTTCTACTGGTGATACTGGTTATACTGGTTATACTGGATTTACCGGTGATACTGGTTATACTGGATTTACTGGTGATACTGGTTATACTGGTTATACTGGATATACTGGAAGACAAGGTGTACAAGGCTCAAAAGGTGATACTGGTTATACCGGATTCACTGGACCTCAAGGTTTACCTGGTGATTATACTGGTAGTACTGGTTACACTGGTTATACTGGTTATACCGGTTATACTGGTATTCCTGGTAGTGCTATGAATACTGGTGCTACTGGTTATACTGGATTTACAGGGTTTACAGGATTTACTGGATATACTGGATTTACTGGATTTACTGGATTTACTGGATTTACTGGATTTACTGGATATACTGGATTTACAGGGTATACTGGTTATACAGGATTTACTGGATACACTGGTCCTTCTGGTTTTGCTACAAATACAGGTTCTACTGGTTATACTGGTTTTACAGGATTTACCGGATATACTGGCTATCGTGGATTAACTGGGTCAACAGGTTATACAGGATATACTGGATTCCGCGGTGCTACTGGTACTACTGGTTATACTGGTTATACTGGACCTGCTGGTTTAGCAACAAATACTGGAGCAACTGGTTATACTGGTTATACTGGGTATACTGGTGCTACAGGATATACTGGTTATACTGGCTATACTGGTTATACTGGTTATACTGGATTTACTGGTATTCCAGGAAGTGCTGTTAATACAGGTGCTACTGGTTATACTGGTTATACAGGATTTACTGGATTCACTGGATTTACCGGATTTACTGGTTATACCGGATTTACAGGATTTACTGGATATACTGGTTATACAGGTTTTACAGGTACTACCGGTTATACTGGTTATACTGGTCCTTTTGGTTATACTGGATATACTGGATTTACTGGTTATACTGGTCATATTGGTCATACAGGTTATACAGGATATACTGGTCCTCAAGGTAGCGCAGCATCAACCGGAGCAACAGGATATACTGGTTATACTGGACCTATGGGTTTTGGTGCTACTGGTTATACTGGTTACACTGGATTTATAGGACCTACTGGTGATACTGGTCCTCAAGGTGATACTGGACCTCAAGGAGTTATTGGTGATACTGGTCCTAAAGGAGATACTGGTACTACAGGTTATACAGGTTATACTGGTTATACTGGACATATTGGTCATACTGGTACTACTGGTTATACAGGTTATACTGGTTATACAGGTTACACTGGTTACACTGGTGTAACTGGTTATACAGGTTATACTGGTCCATTTGGATACACTGGTTATACTGGTGACACTGGAAGTACTGGTGTAACTGGTTATACAGGTTATACTGGATATACTGGACCAATCGGAAATACTGGAGCAACAGGTTCAACAGGTCCTACAGGTTATACAGGATATACAGGACCATCATTAGATACATCAAATTTAACAGTAACAAATTTAAATGTAACTGGAAATATTAATATGGGAACATCATCATATATCAATTCTTCAACACAATTTTTCGCATTTGCGAGTGGTATATTTGGAGAAAATGTAAGTGTACCCATATCACTAACATATAATGTTTATAATGTAAATTTAAGTTTAGTTGAAGTAACATCAAATCCAAATAACTTTAAAGTTGGAGATTTAATATACGCAAATGTTTCAACTGGAACATTATCATCTGGATATTATACTGTAAGTAATGTTGTTGGTTCATACTTTTATTTCACATTAGGATCACCATTAGGCTCAGCACAATTATCAAAAGTATTAAATGTAGATTATTATGTTAAAAATCCTCAAAATATATCATCTTTTAGCAGATTATCAACAGGAAAATATGTAATATCATTTACTACATCATATAGTGATGAAGATTATGTTGTTAATGCTCTGGCTCGTGGTCGTTCTACAAATGATATTTCGGTGGCAATGGATAGTAGTGCTGCTTTAAGTACATCTTCTTTCCAATTGGCAATAATACAAGCTTCAACTGGAAGCGCGATAGATGCCGAACGCGTAATGTTTGTTGTTTATTAAATAAACTTTTATTTTTTTTTTACAAATTTAGATATAAATTTTTTAATAAATCATTATTTATTAAAAAATTATTTATTAAAAAATTAGCTTATTTAGCATTTTTAAGCAAAATATCTAATAAATTTAGCTCATTTAGCATTTTTAAGCAAAATATCTAATAAATTTAGCTCATTTAGCATTTTTAAGCAAAATATC
>JACCED011032826.1_pt1 | contig 34656 bp, 26 predicted proteins | sample 7455021 | NCBI WGS metagenome assembly JACCED01 (sample SAMN15323456, study PRJNA562643) | freshwater metagenome | isolation source: river surface water | place: USA:Blue River Watershed | collected 2017-08-19
ATTATTTCACCAAGATCATCTGCTACCAGTATTGGTTTAGTGCAAGATGGTTTAGTTGGTGCATACAAGTTAACAAGTCCAACTGTCAAAATAGATTGGCGTAATGCTTGTAACATTATTTCATATACAAGTTTTGAAAACATGAAGAAACTTGATAAGAATAGAACTTATAGTGGTCAAGAAACATTTACACTTATTATTCCACCTGGTATTAATATCAATGGTAATAATAATTTCAAAGTAAAAGATTCAGTACTCCTTGAAGGTTCACGTCTCAGCAAAGATGTATTAGGTGAAAAGAAAACTTTAGCCTTACATCAAAATATCTGGGATGAATATGGTTCTGAAGAAACAAAGACATTTATTGATAATGCACAAAAGTTAATCAACAATTTTAACTTATATAATGGTTTCTCAGTTGGTTATGGTGATGCTTGTGTAGATAAATCAGTAAAAGAAAGTATTGATAAACTTTTTATTACACTTAATCAAAAAGTAGACCATATGATTACTGAACTCGAAAATAATCCAGATATGATGGATAAAGATGTTTTTGAATTCAAACTTCAACAAGAATACGGTATTGTTTTAGATTCCGTTTCTAAAGTTGTTGTTGCAAACTTGAACGAAGAAAATGCATTCTTCGCTATGGGTGACAAGGGTTCCGGTTCAAAAGGTTCACTTGCAAATATCGGCCAAATTATTGGTTGTTTAGGTTTACAAGCTATCGAAGGTAAGATTGCTCCTAAAAAATACAATAACAGAACCCTACCATACTTTCATCAACACGATGATCGTAGTGCATCACGTGGATTAGTTCGTGAACCATATATTACTGGTTTAACTTTTCCATCTTTCGCATTTCTACTTACTGTAGGTCGCGAAGGTATTATTGATTCAGCACTCAAGACAGCTGATTCAGGCTATGCACAACGCCGTTTAATTAAATCAGAAGAAGATGTTATGATTAAATACGACTGCACAGTAAGAACTGCCAACGAAATGTTACTTCAACTTGTATATGGTGATTCAGGTGCTGACTTAACCAAACAATACAATTATGATATTGATATGGCTCGTATGTCAAATGCTGATTTAGAGAAGAGATTTTTATTCACATCAGAAGAATTAAATCAATTCAAAGACTTTAAATCGTCAGACAATGAAAAGATATTTAATATGATTAAAAGTATGCGGGATGAATTTAGATATTGCATGAAGAAGTCACGTTGTGATTTCAAGACTGTAATTACTAAAGTTCCATTCCCAATTAACTTAACTCGTATCATTGATAATACAGCAGCTAACAAGTCATTACAAAAGGGAGACATAGTAAACCCTAATTACGTATATTCAGAAATTGAACGTATTTTAGATAATGAATATTTAACTTTAATGCCAATGAATGAAACTGAACGTAAGAATAAAGAATCAATTAAGAATATTGATGAAAGAGTTTTTAAGACATTCTTAAAGACCGCTTTATACAATGCACTTGCTCCAAAGAAAGCTTGTATTGAAAAGAAATTAACAAAACTTCAGTTTGATACAATTATTAATAACATTGTAACTATTTATAACAGAAGTGTTGTTCAACCAGGTGAAATGGTTGGTTGTATTAGTGCTCAATCTCTTGGAGAACCACTTACACAATTAACACTTAACACTTTTCATGCAGCAGGCTTGAAGACTATGAGTTCAACACTTCATGGTGGTGCTCGTGTCAAAGAAATTCTAGGTGTAAGTAAAAAGATTAAAACACCACAATTGCTTATTCAGTTAACACCTGAATTTGCAACTAACAAAGATATGGCACGTAAAGTTGCATCCAATCTTAAGTATACTACTATTGGTGATATTCGTGGTAGAATTAATGTATACTATGAACCAGAATCAGATGCTGAATCTAGCATTATGAAAGAAGACAATGTTCGTCATGTATATTATAATCAAAAGTCAAGCAAGAACTCTTGCCAATCAGATTATAAGAATCTACCATGGGTTATGCGTATTGAAATTGTTAAAGAAAAGATGTTAGAAAAAGAAATCTCTTTACTCGATATTAAGAGTAAATTCTGCAACTGGTGGGAGAAGAGATTTATTGATAGCAAGCTTCTCAAGAAAGAAGAAAAGAAAGTAATTAATAAGATTACTAATATTGCTGTATTATCTAATACGGACAATGATATTCAACCAGTAGTTCATATCAGATTCAATGTTAAAGATGCTGATAAGACTAAAGACCCATTTAACCGTGAAATGCTCAATGAATTTATTGACCAAATTATTGATAAGTTTAAACTTAAGGGTATTGAATCAATTACTAATATTGATGATATTGCTCCAGAAAAGTTTATGGTTGTTGACAAAGCAACTGGTGAATTAAAACAAGAAGAACAATATATGATTTACACAGCAGGAACAAATCTTGTTGATATTCGTTATATTGTCGGTATTGACATCTATAATACTGTAAGTAATGATATCAATGATGTTTATAAACACTTTGGTATTGAAATTGCTCGCACACGTTTACTCCGTGAACTTTATGATGCATATGACAGAGCTGGTCAATCAGTTAGCTATACTAATATCTCAATCTTAATTGATATTATGACAAGTAATGGTATTCTAATGAGTATTGACCGTCATGGTATGAACAAATCAGATACTGATGTCTTAGGTCGCGCATCTTTTGAAAGAGCAGTTGACCAAATTTTAACAGCAGGTGTATTCGGTGAAACTGACCACATGAAAGGTGTATCATCGCGCGTAATGGCTGGCTTAGTAATTAAAGGTGGCACAGGTTATTGTGATGTAATACTAGATACTAGTGCAATTGAAAAGTCTGAATATAACGACTTAACCAATAAATATAGAACTCATACTGAAATTCTTACAGATGGTGTTGCTAAGGATGTTATGAAGAATGATACTGGTGATATGTTTATCCCGGAATGATTTGATTAAAATCAAATCACTAGGTAGAAAAATAGTTAGATTTTTATCCCGGAATGATTTGATTAAAATCAAATCACTGTAGGTGTTAAAATGATTTGATTAAAAAAAATGATTTATTTATAATTTGTTATTAATTAATTTTAATATATTGAATTAATTAATATGAAAGATATAAAAGAAAATATATATGATGCTGATATGGATACTAATTCAGAAGATGATATTAAATATTGTGTAAAATGCAAACATAGTAAACATAGTAAATCTATGAAACGAATTAATAAGAAAACTAATAAAAAAATATATAAGATAGATGATCTATTAAAAAAACTTAAAATTTAATTTATGTAACAAATTTATTTATTTATTTAATTTATAAGATGGATTATCACAAGAAATATCTTAAATATAAATTAAAATATTTGAATTTATTAAAAGGTGGTGGTAGTGATGTTGAACAATTTAATGTAAAGGTAAGTGATAAGAAAAGTTTTTTTGAAAATTTATTAAAACCTTCAACATTACCTCCACCAATTAGACCAAAAAAACCAACACCAGCACCAGTTACTGTAGAACCACCAGCACCAACAGTTACTGTAGAACCACCAGCACCAACAGTTACTGTAGAACAACCACCAGCACCAAGACCACCACCAACACCAAGAGGACCATCACCTGCTGCAAAAGCTGCAGCTGCAGCGGCTGCAGCTGCGGCTAAATCTGCTTCTGAAGCATTAGAAGCGGCAGAAAGACAAGAAATAAAACCGGGCATTACTGCACCAACACCAAGACCAAGACCAAAACCAGCAACATCAACACCACCACCACCGCCATTACCATTAACAAGACCATCAACATCAACATCAACATCAACATCAACATCAAAATCAACATCACCACCACCACCGCCATTAACAAGACCATCAACATCGCAATTACCACGAGGACCACCACCACCACTACCAGCAACAAGACCATATGATTGTGGAGATGGAATTACATATTATTATCCAACAAATGAAACAAAAAAACCAGCTGAATTAGTTGATGAATGTTCAAAATTAAAGAGAAATAAATCACCAATATCACCACCGCCACCACCAACATCACCACCACCACCAGTATCATCTGCACAACAAAGACAAACAACACCATCAACAGCAATAGTAACAGCAGCATCAAATACCCCATCATCATCAAAACCATCAAGACCTCCACCACCCGGAACAGTTAATGATATTATTATTGCAGTAACACATAATAATAGATTACAATGTTTTTTTACAAAAGTATTTAAACATTTATTAAAAGATAAAGCATTTAAAAATTTAAAATTTAAACACTGTGCAGTTATTAGATGTTATCGTGTTAATAATAATGGTAAATCATATATAAAATTTGAAATGATATATGAAGGTGAATTAGAAGATAAAAAAGGTAAAACAGATAATGACAAATATTGGACTAAGGAAACTTTTAATAGTTCTAATATTAGTACAGTTGGTATAGATATAGATAAAATAGAAATAAAAAAACAACAAAGTTTTACTATTCCTTATAATAAAGAAATATATTTTGTTAGACATGGTGAAGGTATTCATAATATAAGTTCTAAATTAGAAAAATCAACTACTAAAAGATCAATAATAAAAGATGCAGAATTATCAACAAATGGGTCAAGCCAAGCTTTTAATGCAGCTGATAATTTAAAAAGATATTTTACTTCATCATCATATGGTAAGTCAAAATATCATTTTGCAGCATCACATTTAAGAAGAAGTATGCAAACTGCAGCTATATTTCAAAACAGAATATTAAAAGAATCAGAACCACGTCAAGAAATAGTTATTATACCATGTATTCATGAATTACTTTATAATTCTTCAGGATTATGTGATTCACAAACTAAAAAAAATACAGTAGTTGACTTATTATCACAAGAAAATGTACCATCATGTATACCACCATTAACACATAAGAGTCCTATGTATTGTACTCGTCTAGCATTAGGAGGTAATTACTCTATTAATTGGGATAAATATAACGATTTTTATAATAGTAAATCTACATGTGAAGATACAAATATGATTGAACAAATATTAAAAGTATTAACTAAATCTTAATAACTTTTTCTGCAACAACTTTAACTAAATTTATTTTGTCTTTCTTAAAATCATATGAACAATCATGTGATTCTGGCATACGATGTTTCATACAAAATCTATTACTACATCTACAATCAAAATCAGTTAGTTTAAGTTTAGCATTACATGTTGTATGATAACACTTATTAGTATTAATTTTTTTATTAGTCTCGATAATATTATTAGAATTAACAGTAATAACCTCCATATTTTATATATTTAATTAAATATATAAAATATAATTGTCTGGTTGATAATAAATCAATTTTTTAATAAAGAAAAAGTTTTGGATTATTAATTTAAGATGTAAAAAGCTCTTAATTTACTAAAACCGATTTTTTGAATTGAAAATTCAAAAAATAGTATTTAGTCAATTCACATGTATACAATATATTAATTATAGGGGGAAATTTCCCCCTATTAATTTAGAATATAGAATGCACGTAATTTACTAAATCCGTTAAAATCACTAGCTGCAGCAACCGTATATGCTCCAAAGTTAGGAATAAAACACCATTCTCCAATAGCTAATTCAGGTAGTTGAATATTCTCACATACAGTATCCATACTATCACATGTTGGGCCGAATACTACTGATTCATAATTCTCTCCATCACGTTCATTATATGGTAGGATTTGTGGTTTTTGATGGTCGAAGAAAATACAATTAAATGAACCATATACACCATCATTCATAGAATAGCAAAATGTTTTCTTGCCATCCCGATTACGAACCTTCTTACCAATAACATTAACAAGTAATGTATGAGATGATTGAACAAAGAATCGACCTGGTTCAGCAATTACTGTTAATGTTGGTGATATTTCTTGTTCGCATGTATTATCATCACGATTTTTAATAAAATAGGTTGGACGAAAGAAATCACAAATAGCTAAGTCTACTTGTTCACTAATATCTTTTAGTAGTTGCATAGATATTTCACTATGATCACCTGGAAATCCGCCACCAATGTCTAACATAGTAAAAGTAAAACCTACTTCTTTACCCATACTAAATACACGCGAACACATTTCAAGTGCTCGATAATATTGAGTTGCATCATAACAACCACTACCTACATGAAATGATACACCAATAACATTTAAGTTCATGTCTTTAGCTAATTTAATTAGTTCACGTGCTTCGTCTTCGTCTGCTCCAAACTTCTTAGAAAATTTGCATAAAGAATTTTGGTCATCTACTTTAAGTCGAATGAGAAGTTTACACTTTGGATGATATAAACGGATTTTATATAATTCATCTTCTGAATCAAATACACTAGTATCTACATCAATAGAACGAGCATATTGAATACTCGAACTTTCTTTGTATGGATTAGCATAGATAATATTATCAATGTCATTTACATAATCTTTTACTAAGTTAATTTCATTCTTACTAGCTACATCAAAACCTGCACCAAGTAAACTAAGTAGTTGACAAATAACATTATTTGGATTACATTTTACCGCATATCGTGGTTCGATATATGGAAATGTAGCTACCCATAGTTTATATTGACGGATAATTTCACCTAAATTAATAATATAAAATGCTGTAGTAGGATTATTATTTTCAAAAATTTGTTGAATCATTTCATATACATCTAAATCAGTATTCTTAGATGGGATTAAAACATTATTCTCCTTAAGAAAAAGAGATAATTCAGAATATTCAGCCTCAATATCAATCATGTTAAGTTAATTAATTGAATTAATATGTATTTAATACTTTAACTACTTGAATTGTCAATTTTTTATTTTTTATAGTGAAATTTTAATGAATAAAAAAATGAATAATAGAATTTTTAATAATTAATTATTAGTATCTTGAATTAATATAATAACTAAATAATATGAGTGAACTCAAATCAATGCATATATTCATTAATAACTCAGTATGTTTAACAAATAATGTATACATGGTTAATTTAGATGTTAATAAAAATACATATTATACATTACAACAAATTAATAATTTCAAAACAGCACCTATAAACACAATGTTTAAAATATATAATCCGCAACACATTAATTTAAATAACGCTGAAATAATGTGCACACTTAATTATTGTGAAAAATATAATAATTTTATTATTAAAAGTTTAACTATTATGAATAAACCATACAACAAACCAAATACTAATAATTTTATGAATATTAATAAACGAATTATCAATAATATTCATAAAAAATTTAATTCATAATAATTATAATATTATATTATAGTCATGAGTAATAAAATAGTTTTACCATATAATGTAATAATAGTAGGATGTGCTAGAGATATTGCATCTTACTTACCTAAAACAAAAGAAATACTAAAAATGTTAATTTCTGTTTTTAAATCAACTAAAATATTTATTTATGAAAATGATTCTAAAGATAATACTTTAGATATTCTAAAATTATGGGAATCAGAAAATTTAATTACTTTATTTAGTGAAAAAAATATTCCTGGTAAAAGAACAGAAAGATTAGCATATGCTCGTAATAAATTATATAAAGAAGCTATGAGACATGATTTTGATTTATTAATAGTTATGGATTTAGATGAAGTTAATCATAATTTAAAAGAAGAAGCAATTATTTCTTGTTTTGATATGAAAGAAGATTGGGGAGCTGTTGGTAGTAACCAATTATTTTATTATGATATTTGGGCATTAAGAACATATGATAATTGGATTCAAAATGATTATTTAATAAATTTTAATATAGTTAAATTCATAAAATGTCTTAGATATATACCACATGATAATAAACCAATTAAAGTAAAATCTTGTTTTGGTGGTTTAGCAATTTATAAAAGAAAATATTTAGATAATTGCACTTATGGTAATGGATTACAAAATATTAATAATAATAATTTTGAAGTATGTGAACATGTATTATTTAATACATGTATACTTAACAATGGAGGAAAAATGTATATAAATCCAAAATTATTTAATTGTTATATATTAGATTTTGTAAAAAAGATTATTAAATATATATTTATTATTACCATTTTACTTATATTATTTATTATAATATATAAAAAAATATATAAAAAAAATTTTTTTAATAGAACCTTTATTTAATCAACCCTTTAAAAATCAAAAAAAAATTGATTTTTAAACTATTTAAAATTATACCTTAATATTGAGTTATAAATTAATTAATCATGCCTAAATCTACTAAGACCTCTACTAAATCTGTTGAACATGTTGAACACGTTGAACACGTCGATGAGACTACGACATCAACTGAACCAGATGAAATTGATAATTATATTGAAGCAAAGAATTTTAATATTGATAAATTTTTCGTAAAACCAATTGAAGAAAAAATGGGAACCAAATCTCAATACATGGCTTTTCCTAAAATTAAAACAAAGAGTTCAAAGGATGGTAATAGTGTAATTATTGTTACTGACCCAATTAAACTAACTAAAGGTGGTATTCCAAAGATTGATGGAGAATATAAGAAGAGTGATAAGGACCGTGAGTTCTTCTGGCTTGGTGAAGATAAAACTCAACCAGCTAGTGTAGAACTATTTAACGGTCTTCGTAAGATTGATGAAACTTATAGTCAACTAATTTCTGATAATGCAAATACTAAAACTATTCATCTCAATAAAGATGGTAAGAAAGAACCACTTGATAAACTCGAATATGTTTCACTTGTTCGTGAATCTGGTCAATCAGATAATGCTAAAGATTCAGATAAACAATATGAACCATATGACCGTATTAAAGTTCGTTTTAATACTAAATGGGATGCTGATAAGGCAGAAGGTGAACCAAGTGAAATCACAACTCATCTATTCCTTCTTGATAATGACGAACCAGAACCATACACTAGCGTAACAGACTTTGAAAAGAGTCTACGCTGGAATTGCGAAGCTCGTTTTGTTCTTATGATTAATAAATTCTGGGCTATGAAAGCTCTTAAGAATAAGAAACGTGAATGCGGTTTCACTGTTAAGTGTCTCCAAGTTTATATTACTAAACAATCAACAAGTGGTGCTGGTGTGAGCCAAGTTGAAAAGTTTCGTAAGCGTCTATTTGCTCCAGGTTCATCAACTCCAGCAGTTGTTCATGAACCAGAATCTAAATCACAATCAACTCAACAAACTTCATCTAAGAAAAATACTAAGAAAGAAGAAACATCAGAAGATTCAGATAGTGATGATGAACCTGAACAAAAACCATCAAAGCCAGTTGGCAAGAATGCTAAGAAGCAAACTACAAGTGAATCAGAAACATCTGAAGAATCAGAATCTGAATCTGAAGAATCAGAAGAAAAACCAAAGAAGAATTCTAAGACTCCTCCTGCTAAGAATGCAAAGGGGAAGAAACAAGAATCATCATCAGAAGAATCAGATAGTTCAGAAGAATCTGATTCTGAAGATGAGAAAGCTAAAGCTAAACCTGCTCCTAAAGCCAAAGGCAAGAGCAAGTAAATAATTTTTTTATGAAATTTACTATTACATAATACTTTATTTTATATAATTCGTTTTTTACTTTATAAATATTTATTAAATTTATTTATATAGGATGTCAATTAAATTAATTCATCATAATACTATGGATTTTAATAATTTATGTATGCATACACCAATAGTTGAACAAAATAAAGTTATATGTGAATTATCTTATAACAAATTGCAACCATTTATGATTTTTTTAGATACATTAAAAGTTATTAAATTTAGTAACACTGAGATTATATTAGACTTAAGAGATAATGATAATATTAAAAATTTATTTAACGATATAGATGAACATATAATTGAATTAATTAAAGAAAGAAAATTAGTTAAGACATATGAATTAAAAAAATTTACATATGTTCCATTAATTAATACTTATAAAACTACTAGTGGAGAATCATTTGATGTATTAAAATTAAATATAAACATGTTTGGTGATTATAAAACATCTATGTTTTTTAAATATGGCGAACCTATAAATAATTTAAGTATTATGCAAACAGAAATAAATGTTAAGACTATAGTTGAATGTTTTAACTTAACATTTAATAAGATTGATAAGACTATTTATTTAGATAATTGCGTGAGACAATTAAAAGTAAAACAATTAAGACCCATAAGAATTAAAGATATGGATTATTCGTTTATTGATTCAGATAATGAATCTAGTGTATTAAATAAAAATTTTAATTCAACATTAGATCAAATATATGAAAATGAAAATGATAATAATATAAATACTGAATTAAATACAGATATAAATATTAAAAAGAATAGTGAAACTAGTGAAGATAATAATAACGAACATGATAATTTAAGTGAATCTGACTTAAAAGAGATTGACGCATTAAGAATGTTTAATGAAAATAATGATGATGAAAATAATGATGATGAAAATAATAGTGATAGTGATAATAGTAAAACTGAAATTAATAATGAAGATATTTTTGATAATACTTCTGATAATACTTCTGATAATACTTCTGATAATACATCAGAAACATCTGGAGATAACTTTGGTAAAATAGATAATGATAGTGATGATAATGATGATAGTAATTAATCAAAACTTATCGTAAACTAATTAGCATTATTTTATTCTAAGTTTCTAATCAAAACTTATCGTAAACTTTATAAATAAACTTTATTCTAAGTTTCTAATCGAAACTTATCGTAAACTTTATAAATAAACTTTATTCTAAGTTTCTAATCGAAACTTATCGTAAACTTCTCCAATCCATCCATTTTTTTATTATTATTATTAATAGAAGAATTATTAGAATGTGTAGATGCTTTCTTTTCTTCTATCTTATTCTTAGTTTTAGTTGTTATTATTTCTACTTTCTTTTTCTTCTTTTCTGTTTTCTTAATCTTTTCTTCTTTATTATATGTAATCATACATCTATTTATTTCTTCATAATTTTTCTCAACATAATCTATAATCTTATTACTAATTGCCCATTTAAAAAAGTTAAGTTGACCCAATGTAGTAAGAACCTTTTTATTATCATCCAAAGGATTATATTTATAATAAAACTTTTTATCTCTTCTAAATGGGTCAAAATTCTTTTTCTTATACGATTTTAATTGAGCTTTATACATAATATTAATACTAAAATATTCATTATCTCCAATTTTAATGTTAACAGATTTTTTATTAGATTTAGTTACAACCCATTCTAATACTCTAAGTGAAATAATAGAATCAGCATTAATAATATCAACCATTTTTTTAATTGTTTCTATGTTTAATTTCTTAAAAAATCTATCTACCATCTTATAATAACAAAGTTGTTTTTGGGATTTAAAAAAAGTTTGGGGATTAAAATTTTCACACACTTCATCATTATCAACACTATCCACACTATCCACACTATTTAAATCACTATCAGAATAACTCAAATTAGACGAATCATCAGTCGACATATATTATTAATATAAACAGTGATTGTTTTTTTTAAGTAAGTTGTAAATAAAATATGTAAATATTACTTAATCATCATCTTCATCACTATCACTATCAGAAGACACTGAACTTAATGATTCAATATCGCTGTCACTATCATCGCTATCAATCAATGCATTGACAATAGTTTTATTTCCTATTTTTTTAGGAATAATTTTAGACTTATATTGTTCTGCTGTTTTAGTTAATTTCTCAATAACTTCTTTATCAGCATCAATATTATCATCTGTCATTTCAATCATTTTATCGATTAAGTCAATATTATCTTTAAACTTCTTATCTTCTTCTTTATTAATTTTGTAAATTTCTTCTTCAACTGTATCTTTCATGATGAAACGAACAACATTAACTTTCTTAGTTTGACCCATACGATAAGCACGTCCAATAGCTTGCCATTCCATATTGCGGCGATATTCATATGAACCAATACCACCACCAGCATCAGTATTATCATCTTTATAGATTGCATCTAGTAAGATTACATTTTCGGCAGCAGTTAAGTTAGTTCCGGCAGCAGCAGATTCAGATGATAACATAATAACTTTAACATCATCTTGAAAACTAAATTCACGAATAGCCTTATCGCGTGACCATACATTACCTTTGCAATATACATTCTTAATACCATGAGCAGTAAGAACTTCACCAGTTCGACGTAACATATCATCCCATTGAGAGAATACAATAGATTTACCATTCGAAGTTTTTAAGAATATAACTAAGTTTGCAAGTTTAGTTCCAATCTTATTAACAAGTGCAATTTTATCTTTCATATCTTTATTATCAGTTGGTTTAGCAACTTCATATGAAATTTTAAAGATTTCGGAAGCAGTAGTTGGTTTACTGCATGTGGGACACTTAGGATTTTTAATAACATATTGTCCAATACACTGATAACAGAATAGATGTCCACAACGTGCAACACCAACATCTTCGCCAGTAATCTCATTTAAACAGATTGCACAATTATCTTTATCTTCTTCATCATCATCAGAATCATCTGAATCGTCTTGAGATTTCTTAAGTTTATTAAGTTTTTGTAACATATTAGTAAAGAATTCACATGTACCACGTTTACCTTGATATTCTTTATCAGCTTTATCAATCTTAACTTTATATTCTTCAATCAATTTATTTAAGTTATTTAGTGTAATAGATGGATTCTTATTTAACACAGTTTGCACTTTTTTAACTAAATCATTATATGTTGTATTATTAATAATAATAACTTTAGCATTATTATCATCTTCATCATCGCTAGAATCATTATCATTAAATTCATCAAAAACATTATCTAGTTCATCATTATCCTGTAATTTCTTTTCATATTTAGAATCATAAATTTTAGGAGGATAATCAATACGAACTTTAACTCTATTATCTTGTTGTTTTAAATATTTTCTGCAACGTTTATATTCAGTAACTGTAATATTACGTTGACATTTCTTCATACGATATTTTAATAGTTCGAGTTTTTCAAGATAAGTTTCAGCTTCAGTTTGATAATGTTTAACCATCATCTTTTCAATATCTTCAGGAGTTTTACAACCAGATATATTAAGTTTAATTTCATCTGCAAGACGAGGGTCATTACAAAGTTGACGAACTAATACAGAGAAACGATTAACATTTGGATTAGCTAAATAAGCAGAGTAAATTGCTCGTTCAGTTTGACTAAGTTTCATAAGAATAATCTTTTCATCATATGGTTCTAGTTTATATTCAGCACGAATAGATTTCTTTGTATTACGACGAAAGAATGATTTAGTAATATAATCATAAACAGTATTATTAGTAATAATCTTAGAAGTATCACTAATCTTATAATTACTAACATATTCTAACATGTTTTCAATACAATCTCCTTTATTAAAAGGAGTTCCTGTTACACACCATTTATATGTGCCTGAAAATAGTTTAATAATCTTTTGTAAATATTTATACTTATCAACTGTATAAATCTCATGAAATTCATCACAAATTATACGATGAAAGTTAATACAATTTAAGATAGGATTTGTATTAAATAGTTTTCTAGGTGATTCAGATAATAATTCATAATTCATTTCAATCATAGATGTAATATAAGTTAAATCTTCTATGTTTGTTAAGAAAGTTGCAGCTTTTTTAGCTTTATTATCAGCATTTCCTAGTAACCATTTATTATAATAAGCATTATTACCTAGAAAATTATAAGATACAATTACAAAGTCAGCATCTAAAATATCTAGATATGTATATTTATCAAAATGAACTTTTGTCATCATTGGAATAGCAATTACTTTATAATCATCTTTAATAGTTTTAGTAATTTCACGAATCCATTGATTACATAATTGATTAGGACAAATAATAAGTGTAGCACGACTTTGTAAACGTTTAATAGTTGGATTATAGTAAGTTATATTTTGTGGAGGATTTAATAGAGATAATGCAATAGTTTGGAAAGTTTTACCTAAACCAACTTCATCTGCAAGTAAACCTCCATTAAAAGTAATATTTTTACGATTTTTAACACTAATGAAATCTTTACGAATAGTATCAAAAACATACATACCAAAATAGATTTCATCATTAAAACTATAAGATATATGTGGTGTAGTTTTCTCTTTATCATACATCCACTTTACGGTTCTACGTTGATAATCAAATAGATTTATCTTTGTGAATGTAGGGTTTTCAATAATAGGATCAGTTCTATCAGTATTACTTGTATCAGCCAACTGAACTAGATTACGTTTACGTTCATCTAATGTAGTAAACTTGTTATTATTAACTGTATATTTAGAATAAGAATTATGACAAGAACATGCTTTAATTAGAAACTCTTTATTCGGAATATTATTAATATTATGATTAAGTAAATTATGATTAATACCAAATATAAGAACAGATGCATCTACTAAATTATTTTTATCAGTTTTATCACTAATCTTAAATTTAAATAACACTACTTTATAAAAGTTGTAATCTAACTTTTCTTGTATTTTATGTTCAGATGAAACATATGAATTATAAGCTTTTATGGCATCTAATCCTTCTGTAGTTTCTGAATCAGTAGAAAACAGCTTATCTAGTGTAATATCACTAGTTAACTTATTATTGTAAGAGTTATCACCTTGTGTATATTTATCATAAATGATATATGTATAACCTTCAGTATTCATTTTATTATATTAATGTGTTAAGTGTAATTTATATGTATTACTGTTTAAATATCAATTTTTTCGTGATTTATTATTAACTCTTGAAATAAACTGTAATTATTAGTAAATATTTATTAATTAATAAAAAAATATTAATTTCAAGATCATCAGAGATGATGTGGCCCTCGCATGTGCGCGCGCGTACTAAATTTTTAAACATATATATTTGCATTCTCTATCACTTTTTATATAATACTATTTTCATATAACTAATAATAACTCTTTAAACATAACTTTTAAGATAATTTTAAGATAATTTTAAACATAACTTAATAATAATTTTAATTTTAATAAAAAAAATATTAATTTCAAGATCATCAGAGATGATGTGGCCCTCGCATGTGCGCGCGCGTACTAAATTTTTAACATATATATTTTGTATTCTCTATTACTTTTATATAACATATAACTTTATTTATAACTCTAATAATAACTTTAATTACAACTATAGTTGTTGCTACATATACATTTACACAATACATAAAATAAAAAGTATATCATACGACAACTATTAAAATGAGTAAAAATATAATAATACTCAAATAATAAATAGTTGTTACTACATATACATTTACATATTATATAAAATAAAAAGTATATCATACGACAACTATTAAAATGAGTAAAAATATAATAATACTCAAAATAATAAATAGTTGTTGTTACATATACTTTATTATAAATAATTTATAATCTATAATAAAAAAGTGCATATATAACTGCATAAAAAATGGTATATGAGGATACAAAGTCAAAAAAAACTTTTTCAACAACTCTTGTGCAAAAAATATTTTTTGACACTAATTTTTCCCGGAAAAAGTTTTTTTTGATGATTTTACAAAAAAAGATTTTATATCTTCTATTACTTTTATATTTTTTTATAATTTTTTTTTGATCAAAATTTAAAATTTTTTACTCAAAAAAAAGTATTTTTCTCAAAAAAATCCACTTTGTTTACTATATCACTTTTTAAAAACTCAATTTTGTTGTCTCTATTACAAACCACTCAAAATGTAAAAAATATTTTGGTTTACTCTATTACAAACACCTCAAAACTACTCATTTTTTGCTATATTTTTGAGGTGTTTGTAATAGAGTAAACCAAAATATTTTTCTATTATTGTAGCTATACTCATTTTTAATGATTTTAGAAAAATATTTTAAAAAATGAGTAAATTTTGAGTAAAATTGAGTTTAAATGAGTGGTTTGTAATAGTATTTAAAAAATAAAAATATTATAATATATTAATGAAACATAATTGTATTTATTGTAATTATGAAACAGAAAGAAAAGAAAATTATGATAGACATATAAATTCAATAAAACATAAAAAAAATTATTCAGATAATGTAAAAAATAATATTGGTAGTGATATAAGTGGAAATAGTGTGATAATAGTAAAAATTGATAATTTAACTAAACAGAATGAAGTAGTATTAAAACAAAATGAAGAATTAAAAAAGAAGATTGAACATCTTGAAAGAGTTAATAATGAAAATACTCATAAAATAGTTAAAGAAGCGAGAGTAATTAAAAAATCAATATTAAGTGTATTAAATACGGATTTTAAAGATACTCCTTCAATTGATTACATAAAAGAAGAAGAATTTAGAGAAGAATTTGAAGAAGAATATAATTTAAAACTAGATGATAAAGAAAATAGATTATTTTTAAGAATATTTAGTGATTTTAAAAAAAGAAAATTAATAGGTTCAATATGTAATGTTATAGTGAGAATTATAAAGAAAGAAGACCAAAAACAACAAAGTGTATTTAACATAGATGCATCACGTGGAAATTATGCAACAAAAATTCAAGATATATGGCATAATGATAAAAAAGGATTACAACTTAAAAAGTATACAATAGATGTAGTAACTAAATATATGTTAAATATAATGGATATTTATAGAATGAAATTATTAGATATGTATAATGAGAATAAAACAAATAAAAATATAAATGTAACAGATTATATAATGGAAAAACAAGGATTATTATTAGATGTAAATGCATTTTTAACTAATCCAAATACTCATAAACGTATTATATTGAATATGTGTCCAGAACTTAGAATGGAAAATAAAATGTTGGAATAAAATATTAGAATAAATTCAACTAACAGCACTCATTCTCATAGTTCTCCAAATAAATTTATTTTTATCTAAATCATGAATAGCAGGAATAATAGTATTAACTATATCAATCATATTATTATCAGGATTATTAATTATTTTTTCAATATATGCTTTTAATTTCATAATATGATTTTTGTTTGAACATTTTAATTCATTTGTTTGTAAGAAATCTAAAGTATCATTTATATGGAATAAAAATAATCCTTTTATTACGTAATAAGATAAACATGATGTTGTTTGTTTAAAAGTTATAGAATTTTCATTGGTTTTAAATAAATCATCATATGATTTGCCATTATAGAATACTATTATTTTAGCAATTTGAAACATAGTAAAATATATTTCATAACTATAAATTATACTTAAATCAATATTCAATTTAATACTTTGATAAATCATATGAATTATAATAGCCATAACTTCATTAATAGATTCATTTACTTTATCTTCGCCTTGAATAGAGAAAGTTTGTTTAATAAAACCGGATAATTCATTATAACCATTATCTAATATGTGAAAGTCACAATTATAGAAATGTTGTATTTCATGTATTAAAACTTTTTCCAATTCTTCTTCTCTCCAAATATTAACAAAAGAACCTCTTAATGAAGAACCAGAATTAATATTAAATGGAGTCATAGTGTCATTTTCATAAATATACTTCTTTTGTTTACCTAATAATATGTTTAAATATAATTTATTTTGTTTTGATTTTATGATTTCTTTATTTATTTTATACATAATAGCAATAATATTTAGGATATTTTTGATACTATTATTTAATTTTTCTTTATCATATGTAATATCTGCATAAATATTAATCATACTATTATCATTATCAATTTGTATATGTTGTAAATCAGTAATTTCAGAATAATGAATTGTATCTAAACCAACAAACGAATTATTATGTAACATTTCATGTAACTCTTCTCTTTCATTATTTTTCTGAAAAGCTGTATTAAATAAATCAATTAATTTTTGATTTGTTTTAATTTTATTAAAAATTTCATCATATTTAATACTATGTTGATTTAAATTAAACCAATTTAAGAATTCTTTATAATTATCAACACTAATAGTATCATCTAATTTATTGTATTCTCTAAAGAATAAATATAATAATGGAAAATCATTATCATGTAATTTATTTAAAATAGATATTTTAGGATTACTAATATTCATATTATTAGTAGATTCTAATACATCATTTATAATTTTTTTGATATCAGAAATTAAATTATGATTTCCATTTATTTTTTTAGATAAATCATATTTTATTAATTCATTTGAATCTTTAATTTTGTTTATAAAATTTATAATTTTTAAAGAATATTTATCCATAATAATATAGTGTGTGATTTTTATATTAAATATAAAGATTTACTATAATATAAATGAATTCATACAATAACAATAATCAAAATAATCAAAGAACATATAATAATAACTTATTAAATCAATTTAATTCACATTTAAATCAACCAAGACAAAATATGTTCATGAATAATCCAATGGTTGCACAAAATCCTAATTTTGGGTCAAATAATGCAAATTTTTATAATAAGATTCAAATGGCAAAGATTGAACAAATTAAAAGAGCAAAAAATATTAATGATTTAGGAATGGACAATAAACAGTTAAGTGAATTTATTATTGACCCAATAAAAATAAATAAAACATCAACAGAAGAAATAAATAATAAATTACATGATATTGAATCAAATTATATAGTTCCAGTATCTAGAAATACAAAATTTGAAGAGCAAAGTAATGCTTATTTGCGTGAATTATGGAAAAATAGAACAAATCAACCATATAAGAATGTTATTAAAAAAGAATTATTTGATAAAGAATATAAAAAATACTATAATGATGATATATTTAAAAAAGATATTAATAACAAAAATGAATTAATAGTTCATAAAGTTATTAAGAATGTTGACGCAGATGAAGATTTATTAGAAGCTGAATTTTTATTAATTCAAGAAATATTAGAAAAACATAACGGAGAATTAAAGAATATATATTCAAGTTCAAATGAAAATAAATATAAGAAGGAATTTGAATATGCTCAAAAATATAGATATAGATTAGAATATAATCCAAAAGATTCAGAAGAATTAAAAGATTTTTATAAGAAAGAACAAAAGAAAATTAATAAAGAAAATAAAATGTTAGACCAAATAATTGATATGTTAGTTGAGGGAGAAGATTTATCAAAAGAAGAAACAGATAAATTAAATCAACAATTACAAGAATCGCGTAAAAAGAAAACAAAAGTAAGAGATTTAGAAGATGAATTACGTGAGGAATTAGGAGATGATTTTGATGATATTATTGACGCAATAGATGTTGAAGACAAATCAACAAATAAAAAAGTAAGAATTAAATCATCATCTGCAGAGATTAAAACACCACGTAAAAAAATTAATGTAAAAACATCTATAGTGCAAAATATAGATAAAGAAGAAATTAAACAAGAGATAGATGAATTAAAAGATTTTTATAAAAATAGAAATAAAAAGTAAATTTGCGATATTTTATATAATTTAAAAGATTTTAGTTATATATATGGATTTTTTAAATGAAAATATTGTGAATGAAAAAGATAATATTGAAATAGATGAAGATATTAATGTTTTAGATTTTATTCATTCTAATAATATTTCAGATGAAACTCATAAAGAAAATAAAGATAAACAAGATATAATAGTTGGTATTGATTTAGGAACTACAAATTCTTGTATATGTTATTGGAATAATTCAAATTTAGTAATGATACCAGATGAAAAAGGAAATAAAACAATACCATCATATGTTGGATTTACTAATGTTTCAAGATATATAGGTATGGATGCAAAGAATCAAAGTGTATTAAATACAAATAATGTATATTATGAAACTAAAAGATTAATAGGAAGAAAATTTACAGATGAAGATGTTCAAAAAGAAAAGAAATTATTAGCATATAAAATAATAGGTGATGAAAATGATAATATTAGATTATTATCAACATTACAAAGTAATGATAATATGTCAGATTATAAAACATTTACACCAGAAGAAATAGCATCAAATATATTAATTAAATTAAAACATATGGCACAGGATTATTTAAAAACAAAAATAACAAAAGCAGTAATAACTATACCAGCAAGATTTAATGATAAACAAAGACAAGCAACAATAGATGCAGCAAAAATAGCAGGTTTAGATTGTTTAAGAATTATTCATGAACCAACAGCTGCAGCAATGGCATATGGATTAGGAAGTAGAAAATTAAAACCAGATGAATATATAAATATAATAGTATATGATTTTGGCGGAGGAACATTAGATGTAAGTTTAGTAGAAATATCAGCGAATGATAAGAATGAAAATATATTTTCAGTATTAGGTTCAGCAGGTAATACAAATTTAGGTGGAGCAGATTTTGATAAAAGATTATGTAAATATTCAATAGATTTATTTAAGAGACGTAATAATTTAAAAACATTAGAGGATTTACCAGCATTATCATTACAAAGATTAAAACAAAGTTGTGAAAATGCTAAGAAAATATTATCAACAAAGAATAAGACTTATATTGCAGTAAAAGAATTTTATAATTCAATAGATTTATTAATACCAATAACAAGACAAGATTTTGAAACAATATGTTCAGACTTATTTATATTAAGTTTAAAACCAGTAGAAGATGTTTTAGATTTATGTGATATGACAACAGCAGATATAGATGAAATCATAATGGTAGGGGGTATGACAAGAACACCAGGTATAATGTCAAGATTAGAACAAAAATTTAAAATAAAGCCAAATAATTCATTAAATCCAGATGAAGCAATAGCAGCTGGTGCAGCAATTCAAGCATATATATTAAATAATAATACTAATCCATTTACAGATACTATGAGATTATTAGATATTTGTCCATTATCAATGGGTGTAGAAACAATTGGTGGAATTATGGATGTATTAATACCACATGGGACTATTATACCAATAACAGTTGAAAAATTATATACTACATATGAAGATTATGCGGAATCAGTATTAATTAAGATATATGAAGGAGAAAGACAGATTACAAGAGATAATTTTTTTGTTGGTGAATTTGAATTAAAAAATATACCAAAAGAACCAAGAGGTATACCAGAAATTAAAGTAAATTTTAATTTAGATGAAAATGGAATATTAACAGTTACAGCAGAAGAATTATCAACTCATGAAACATCATCTATTATAGTTAATGCAAATAAAAGTGGATTATCACAAGAAGAAATAGCAAATTTAATAGAAGAAGCAATAGAATTAGAAGTAAGAGATGAAATAGAAAGAGTTAGAAAACAAAAACATTATCAAATTGATGATTTTTGTGGTAATATAACTATTAATATTAAAAATAAACAATTTAAATTAAGTACACATGATAAAGAAATAATAGAAAAAGATATAGAAAATATAACAGAATGGTTAAATGCTAAAAAATATTATGATAGAACAGAAGAAGAATTAGAAGTAGTATTAGAGAATTTAAAGAAGAAATATGGTGTATTAATTTTAAGAGGTTCATTGGATGATGAAGATAATAATAAAATAAAAGCACAAAAAGCAGATAATGCTACTAATATTTATGATGATGAAATAGATGAAGATACTACAAAAGAAGAAATTATTAAGAATGCAGAAATGGCAGAATATGGATTCATAGGATTAAGTGACCCAGAACAAGCAGAATTAAAAGAATTAAGAAAATCATTAAATGATTTATGTTATTCAATATTTGATATTTTAGAAAACCCTGAATTAAATATGATAGATGAACATAAAAAAGAATTGAGAGATTTTATAGATGATTCATTATTATGGATATGTTCACATGAAAAGCCAAGTAAATCAGATTATAAATTAAAAATAGATGAAGTTAATGAAGCATGTGATAAAATACTAAAAGAATATGAAAATCAAAATATATTTAAGAATGATAATATGGATAATTTAATTCAAACAAAGAAAGATGAGTTAGAGAATTTATGTTATACATTAAAAGTAATGATTAATGAGAAATCAATTCCATTAAAGTCGGAAGATTCATTATTAATTATGTGTGAGATAGATAATAATTTAGAAAAAATATATTCTGAAGAAGGAATAAACGAAGAAGAATCAGAAATTAGAATAAATAGATTAAATGATTTATGTGGTATTGCCTATAATAAGATACAAGGAATTAATTTAGAAACAAATATATTATGTAAAGAAGTAATAGTTAATGAAGAATATGAAGAAACTAGAAATGGAGGGACAAGTATAGCAGAATTATTAAAACAAAGACAAAATGAAGAAATAGAACAAATAATGATAGATAAATTATGTGATGATAAAGAAGAAGTAAAAATAGAAGATATATTAGATGAATTAAATGAATAAAGAATTGATTTATAATTTAATTCATTAATTCTAAACATATAGAATCAAATAATTGATTAATTTGTTCTTGGGTTTTTGTAATATTATGGATTTCTTGTATTGATGCTTTAATTTTAATTTCTAAATTATCTTCATATTCGGCACACTTAGTTAATATTTCAGAAATATTTTTATATTTACTTTCTGAACTATTTTGTAATTCAATTAGTTTTTCTTTAAAATACTCAGCATTCATTATTAAATAATAATAGATTATATATTATTATTTAATTATTTTCATATTATCATATAAATTATTTAGAAGATGTTAAAAATGATGAAATTCTATTTGATACGTTTGTATTAGTATTAGAATAACTTGTTTTACTATTATTTGTAATACTGTCACCTGATATACTTAATTCTGAATCTGAATTAGAATCTGATTCTGAATTAGAATAACTTTTTGAATTTTCAGAAATAGCAGAAGTTTTAGTAATACTTGTATATTTATTACTAGTTCCAGTATTACTACCAGTATTACTACCAGTGATAGTAGTGCTACCAGTAGTGCTGCCAGTGTTACTAGTAGTCATAGTAGTGCTACCAGTGTAACTTGTTCCAGTGTAACTTGTATTATATGTTGATGAATCATAAGAACCACCTTTTTGTTGTATATTTGTGATAAGTGTTTCTATTTTTTGATTTTGAGATAATATATTATTTTCTAATTTTACCATTTGTTCTGTCATATTTTGTCTAATTTGTTTAAGATTATTTAAATCACCATATAAAATTGTTATTTTTTGTAAATTAAAATCTAAATCTTCTTTAATCATTGTATTTAATCTATATACAGCACCAATAGAATATGACATAATCATAGATTTAGTATCATCTGATATTTTTTTATTAGTTGAAGTATATGTTGCAAATAATTTAATTATATGAGTAAGAATGTTATATATGAAATTTTTATTTCTTAATCTTACATTATTTTTTGTAAGTTCATTTAAATGTTCATATTCAATTTGTAAAGTAGGTTCAAATGATTGTATATCTTTATATAATTTAACTAATAATTCAATATTACCAGTAATTGGCGATGTAAGATGTGAAATTAATGTAATATCTTCACCATCATTCTTAATTAAATATTTTTCAATTAATTCAACAGATATACCTAAATCAATATTTATTAAAAATCCTTCTATATCTGAATTTATATATTTAAAAATTTGTCCGATAGTAAAATGACCTAAAATGTTATTATGATCTTTAATTATGAATTTATGGTTTTCTTTATCGTGTTCAACTATTAATGAATTCTCATCATTTTTAGTAATATTAACAACATTTATAGTTTGCATATGAGTTGGTTGAGTTGGTTGTGAAACTGGTTTTTGTTGTTTAACTGATTGTGAAACTTGAGCAGAATGAATTGATTTATTTGATTTTGGTGCTTGTGTGCTTAGCATTTATAAATATAAGATAGAATTTTATATTTATAATTAAACTATATTTTATTATATATGAAATGATTTAATGAGCTTTCTTGGCTTTGGTGGCTTTGCCTTTAGCAGCCTTTCCGCCTTTAGCAGCAGCCTTAGTTGCTTTAACTTTAGCAACTTTCTTTTCGACTTTGGCTTTCTTTTCGACTTTTTGAACTTTAACTTCTTCAACTTCATCTTCAGCCATTTCGACTTGTGTTAAATCTTCACATTCGCTAAGGCTGATTTTCTTGACTTCGTTGTTCTTTGTGTATTCAATTTCGCTTGTAGTGCCATCTTTCTTGGTGATGGTAATACGAACTGGTTCTTCAAGGTCAACTTGGCAACCAACATATGAATACTTCTTCTTCTTTGAGCCACGAGTGCATTCTTGAATAAGAAAAGTTACTTTCTCACCAGTAGCAAGTTCGTTGTTCTTAACAATGCCAGTGAGAGCTTTGCATGCGGCTTGTTTTGGTTTCTTGCCACTATAACGACCGGCGTGAACAATTTCACCAGCTGAGGTCTTGTATACACAACGGAAGAAGCGGTGACCAGATGGTTTAACAGCTTCAACTTCTTCTTTCTTTGAGCCACCTTTAACAGCTTTAGCTGTTTTGCCTTTCTTGGCTGGAGCGGCTTCAACAACTGGTGCTGGGGCAGCAACTGGTTCTGGAGCTGCTGCGGCTTTCTTGCCTTTCTTGGCTGGAGCGGCTTCAACAACTGGTGCTGGAGCTGCAACTGGTTCTGGAGCAGCGGCGGCTTTTTTACCTTTCTTAGCTGGAGCAGCTTCAACTACTGGTGCTACTTCAACAACTGGTTCTGGGACTGGTTCAGCGGCTTTCTTGCCACCCTTTTTAGATTCTTTAACTGGAGCTGGTGCAGCTTCAACAACTGGTGCTGCGGATTTGGTTGCCTTTGATTGAGTTTGTGCCTTTGCCATTTTACTAATGATATTATATAATAATTATTTTTTTAAAAAGTAACACACTAAAAATATATTTAAAGTATAGTTTTTTTGGGAAAACAGCCGCCACACAAAATACGCACCTTATATAGAAGTTAGTTTATTAATGTTTTTAATATTAAAATTTTATTATATAATATATACTATGAATGATATGACAACTGCTAATAATATTAAATTAAATGAAAACGTTACAACAAATGAAATAATATTATATTATTTACAAAATGATTATGATAAAAGGGTGCAAATAATAAATAATTTGTCAATACATACTGAAAAATTATATGATATATTTTTGATTACATCAGATGATAGAAAAAAATCAATAAATATGTTAAATGATATATTAAATCAAATGAATATATATTATAATAATTGTATTCTTGAAATTAATCCAGACTTATCAAATATTATGGATTTAAATAATAGTATTAATAGTATTAATGTTAATAATAAAATAATAAATAAAACAAATTTATGTACTAGAAAAGAATTAAAATCAACAATTAAAGTATTAGATATTTTAAGAAAAAATAATACACTAGACAAATTTGAAAAAGAAATAAAAATATTTGATTTTATTGATATAGATAAAAAAATAAGAAAAATATCAAATTTTATCGGTATGAATAACATATATGATATAATTTATTTATATAAATTTAATACAAATCATTTATCAATAGAAGATAATCAAAAAATTAATTTATTTTCAAAAACAGTAATACCATTTAGTTGTAGATTAATAGAGAATAAAAGAATTGATAAAAAATTTACATATTTAGAATTTATAGAAAATAAAGAATTATCAGATAAATATGAATTACAATTAAATAATTTATATATATTGAAATTAAGAACAAATGATAATAAATATTTATTAGAAATAAATTGTATTATTGATAATGATACAGTTAATATACATATTAGAACGTGTCAAATTGTATATCCATTTCTTTATGAAAAGAAACAATTATTAATAAATACTATTAATGAATTACCAATACAAAATAAAACTTTTAAAGATGCATATATTAAAAATTTATCATTAGGAGATTATTTAATTAACAATAATATGTCTGATTTTAAAAAGAAAATTAGTAATGATTATTGTTTTTATGTTAAGTATTCAAATATGAATTTTAAGACTATAATGCCAGAATTTTTACAAGTTCCAATAAAAGTAAAATTTGAGATAATTAAATTTTTATTAATGGGTAATAGTTCAACTATTAATATTGCAGCATTATTATTTGGAATAACTAAAGATCAAAAAGATTCAATTGATTCAAATTCTAAACCAACATTAATATCAGATATTATTTATAGAAATTTAAAATTTTCAAATCAAATAAAATTAAAGAAATCAAATTCATTAATACAAGAAGAATTAGAAAATTTAAAGAATATTAGTTCAGATGATATTGATTTGAAGAAACAAATAATAATTAATAAAAATATGCCAAGTTATGTTAAAAAGATAGCATTAAATAGATTAGAAGAGTTAAAATCAGGTTCAAGTGAACATTATAAACAACAATTATATATTAAAAAATTAATTGATTTCCCTTGGCCAAATAACGAAGATGATTCATTCTCACTAATAAAGAATGATAAGATAAAATGTAAAGAATTTATAGAAGAAGCTCAAAATAAAATGAATAATACAGTATTTGGTCACGAGAAATGTAAAGAAACAATTATTGAATTAATTGGTAAATGGATAAGTAATCCAAAGAGCACAGGAAAATCAATTGGTTTACAAGGACCACCAGGTGTTGGGAAAACATTATTTGCTAAAGCATTAGGTAATATATTAAATATACCCTTTTCACAAATAAATGTAGGTGGAGTAGATGATGCAAGTTTATTAACTGGACATTCATTTACATATGTAGCAGCTCAAAATGGTATGATAATAGATAATATAATACAAGGACAATCTGCACGATGTGTTATGTTTTTTGATGAAATAGATAAAGCTGGTATTAAACATGGTGTAAATGAAATTATGAATGTTTTAATACATTTAACTGACCCAAATACAAATGATAAATTTAATGATAAGTTTTTCCAAGAAGTAACTTTTCCATTGGATAAAGTATTATTTGTATTTTCATATAATGATGCTTCTAAAGTAGATAAAATATTATTGGACAGAATAGAACAAATTAATGTCGATGCATATAATACATTAGATAAGATAGAAATATTTAATAAACATTTATTAAAAGAAATATGTAATGATATATGTTTAGATCCAAATATGTTTGTATTTAATGATGATACTTTAACTTATTTAATAGAAACATTTACAAATGAAGCAGGTGTAAGAAATTTAAAAAGAAAAATAGAGAAATTTATGTGTAAAATAAATTTAGAAAAATTATATGGAAAAATAATATTAGATGATATAAATAATAAGATAATAGTTACTCAAGAAATGATTGATAAATATTTAGAAAAACCAACATCAATACCAAAGAAAATATTTCCATCACATGAAATTGGTGTAATAAATGGTATGTATGCAACAACAAGTGGACCAGGTGGAATATTACCAATATTAATATATAAGAATCATACAGGTAATAAATTTAAATTAAAATTAACTGGACAACAAAAATCAGTAATGAAAGAATCTATTAAATTTTCATTTACAATTGCAATCAATATGTTAAAAAATAAATGGGCAGATGCATTTATGGAAAATTATAAAAATGGTTTACATATACATACACCAGATGGGTCTACGCCAAAAGATGGACCATCTGCAGGTGGTGCTTTTACAACAGCATTTATATCAAGAATATTAGATAAGCGTATCAAAAATAATATTGCAATGACTGGTGAAATTGAAACAAATGGAAACATTACAGCAATTGGTGGATTAGAATGTAAATTAATGGGTGCAAAAAAAGCAGGAATTAATTTTGTATTTATTCCAAAAGAGAATGAGGAAGATTATAATAAAATAATCAAAAAGAATAAAAATTTAGTTGATGATAAATTTAGAATTAAGATAGTATCGCATATTACAGAATTATTAGAATATGTATTAATAGATGATATTATAGTAAATAAATTAACAAGTGGTAAGAATAAAGATAGAGACATTACTTATGAAAAGACTTTTGATATGAAAGAATATATTAAATAATATAATAAATTTTATGATAATTGGATTATTATAAAATTCAAATTTATCTTATTTCTTTTTCTATCAATTTAAAAATTGATATAAAAATTGATAATCTAAATTCAAATTTATCTTATTTCTTTTTCTATCAATTTAAAAATTGATATAAAAATTGATACCAAAACTACTTAAAGAAATAATATCAGTTTAGTTTAAATAAATGCTCTCAACAAAGTCACTTAAAAATTCGAAACAGGACATAGACCTCGACAATTTAGACGAATTAGACAAACTAGATAATTTAGACATTTTGGATTGTTCATCATATTTTCAGAATATTTACGATAAAATTGTAAAAAAAGAAGATAATGATAATAAACAAGAACAAAATGAGACTAAAGAATCGTGTTGTCCTACATGTTTTTCGTCTGAATTTATAGAAGATATATCATCTGGTTATATTATATGCGAATGCGGCCAGGTAATATCTAATATTTATGATTATAGATCAGAAGTGAGAATTTATGATGATGACAGTAAAACCGATAATCTGAGATGTAACAAAGTAACAAATGTTCTTTTACCCCAATCTAGTTTAGGAACTAGACTACCTAATAATATAAAAGGTTCATTAAAGAAATTACAAGCATGGAGTGCTATGCCATATCGTGAACGTTCATTATATAATGATTTTAAGAAGATAAATGGATGTTGTGAAAAATTAGGATTTAAGAAGAATATTCAAGAATCTGCAAATATTTATTATTCTATTGCGAAGAGTTGTAAATATACATCAGGTAACAACGAAGGTAAATTTATTATTACACGTGGAAAGAATAATCGTGGAATCCAAGCTGGTTCAATTTGTATTTCATGTAAGAAGAATAATACACCATTTATTACAAAAGATATTTGTGAATACTTTAATTTAAATATTAAAGAATTAAATAATGGTGTTAAAAATATTTTAGATTTACTAAAAGAAAAAGAATTTGCAATCGATGTAGCATCTTTAAAATCAGAATCATATATTAAGAAATATTGTATTGACTTAAATGTCAAAGAAGATTTAATGAATCAAGCAATTAAAATTTCACAAAATATAAATAAATTAAATTTAGCATCAGAACATAACCAATTTTCAATTGCAGCAACAAGTATGTTAGTTATGGGTGAAAATAATAATATAGCGAGTATGACAAAAAAGAGATTACGAGAGATGTTTGGAGTTTCAGAAGTGACAATTAGTAAAACATATAAAAAGATAGAAAAGATTAAACATATTTTATCAGATGATAAAGAAGTTGAGCGTATTATGAATAAAATGAAATTAGATGAATCAGAAGAGGAAGAAGAAATAGACCCAATTATTTTAGAACGTATGAAAAAATTCAATATTAAACCAGAAAGTGAAGAAAAAGTAAAAATAGTTATATCTAAAAAAGATAAAGAAAAAGAGAAAGAAAAAGTAACTATTAGAAAAGTAGTTAAATAAATTTATTTATTAGTATTGTAACCACCAATGTCAATAGCATCAATAGCAGCAAAATTAGTAGGAGCTGAAGCAGATGATGGAGCGGTAATGGAGCTGGAGAAGAAGTAGTAGTAGCTAATATTCCTTTTATAGTATTTAAAATACTACATTTTTTAGGATTGTATCTTGCATATTTTTAATAGTTTTTGTAATATTTCCCCCAAATAGTTCCTTTTTAGTTTTCTTTATATGTAAATATAAAACTAATATAGCTAAAAGTATAATAAAAATTATAACTTTATTCATTCTATATTAATAAATAAATAAAAAAATGAAAAAAATAATTTTTAAAATACATAAACATAATATATATAATTTAACTTATATTAAAATGAATACACCTATTACAACAAGCTCAATGACAGTATCTTTTGATGATTTAGTTTTTCATAATCCAACTAATGGTTTATTTGAAGCTGTTTATAACTTTCCAAATAATTATCAAATGTCAGTAAAAACAGAGAGACTAGATTTAGTTTCACCTGATAATCGTCATTATTATGTTTTACATCCTAATAAATATGTAGTAAATGTATTATTTAATGGTAAACAAGTTAATACACCAATTAATTCACGCGGAGAATATCATTTTCAAAATGAAAATCAAGTTACACAACGTATGAAACAATTACTTTTATGGATTGAATATAATATTAATGAGAACGAAGAAACACGTGAAATTGATTTACGAGGTTTACGTCTTGAATAATTTTATTTATAAAATATAATATATTAAATATACTAATATATTATTATGAAATTAAAAATTAATTTTTCTGATTGTCTAATAAACAAACATTTAGGAGAAAAAGATTATTGGTCATTTCAAGATAATCATAAATTTATAAATTATTTTTTTCCAGAATATATTAAATATGATATATTAAATAATAATAATAATGTTTGTATCTATAGCATTTATTTAGATGATAATAATAAAATAAATAAAAATAATATAAATATATTAATTTGCATAGAGAATGCTAAACATCATACTCATTATGACCATTATAATAAATACGGAGAATTTAATGATGAAAAAATAGATATATATTTTTATAATCATATAGATAAAATAATAGAAACTAAAAAATATATTGCTATACCAGTTATATATACTCAAATAAATTATTTTAATTTATATTATAAAAATATACAACCATCCATATATACACCATATAATCAAAAAAAATTTTGTTTATTTGTAAGTAATAATGATTATTTAATACATATTAAAAATAAAATAAAAACATTTTTAAAAAGTATAGATGAATGTGATAGTTTAGAAATTTATAATAAAGAAATAAAAAATAAATCATGCTATCATTCAATTGAATTTTTAAATGTATTAAATCAATATAAATTTATTTTTGTTTGTGAAAATTCAATAGAAGATGGATATATTACTGAGAAAATATTTAATTGTTTTTTTGCAAGATGTATACCAATATATTATGGTTCTAAAAATATAAATAAATATATTAATGAAAATTGTTTTATAAATATGAATGATATAGAAAATGAAGATGATTCTATAATAAAAAATAGAATATTAGAAATAAGTAACAATGAAACAATATTTAATGAAAATATTAATAATATAAATAATGGAAAATGTGTGAATACATATGATGATGAAAATTATAAAGAACGATTGAAAATATTTTTAAAAAAAATAAGTATAGAAAAAAATATAAATTTAGAAGAAAACATTAAATATAATAAAATTATTATTTATATATTTATATTTATAATATTATTTATATTGATATTTGGAATAATATATTATTTAATTAAAAAAAATAAAAATTGACGGCAACTAAAATAAAAAAATCTTATTTTTTTTTGATTTTTGCCCTCTATTTTTATTTTTTATTTATTTTGGAAAAATAAATAAAAAATAAAAATTGATTAATATATAATTTACTACTTTAAATTTAATTAACATAAAATATTAATTAAATGAGTTTAACAAAACGTAGTTATAGCAAAAAGAATGATTGGTCAAATATTAACAAATTCACTTTAGATATTTGTTATGTTCATTATACATGGGAACCAATGATACAAATATTATTTGAAGATAAAGAAAGAAAGAATCGTATAGAAGAAAAAATTAATGATATAATAAAAGATATACCAGATAAACTTTATCCAAAACCAGATTATATATTTCGTGCATTTCAAATTACACCATTTAGAAGAACAAAAGTAGTATTTATTGGTCAAGACCCATATTTTAATTATGAAGAATACAAAGATAAAGTGGTTCCACAAGCATATGGATTATCATTTAGTGTTCCGTATGATTTTGCAATTCCATCTTCTCTTAATAATATTTATAAAAACTTAATAAAATATAACCATTTGAAAGATAAGCCAGAACATGGATGTTTAGATCATTGGGCTCGTCAAGGATGTTTAATGTTAAATACAGCATTAACAGTAATAGATAAAGAAAAAAACATTCATTCTAATTTATGGCGTTCATTTACAGATGATATTATTAAATATATAAATAAAAATACAGATTATTGTGTATTTGTTTTATGGGGAGCAGAAGCTTTTAAAAAAGTAAATATGATAGATTTAGATAAACATGATATTATAGTATCTTCGCATCCATCTGGTTTTAGTGTTGATAAACGAATGGGTTCACACGAAGCTTTTTGTAATGTAGACCATTTTGGAAAAATAAATACATATTTAAATACACATAAAAAAACACCAATTGATTGGAGATTAGAATAATTAACAAGTAGAATAATAAGTATTTTCAAGTAAATAATTACATGCATATGCACCCATTTTGTTTATTGAATATATACTCATTTTAAATGTTGACATTTCATCTTTATTATTGTTTAAAATAATTTCAGCAATAAATTTAAATTTACTTTTTACTAAACACATTAAACCATATTCATAAATAGTAAATTTAATTAAAACTTTTTTATCATTATCAATACGTGATATTAAATTCCCAACTTTTTTATTATTAAATAATTTACTTTTAATATGTAAGTGTTCCTCTCCTACATAACTTAATTCTATTATATTATTATTTATTTCTAAATTCATATCTGAAATATCAGGTTTAAAACTTTTAAAATATATAGGAGAATTATTATTAAGTTGCTCTATAATAATGTCTTTTTCAGAATTACTCATTTTTACTATTATATAGTATATAATACTATTTTAATACCTTATACATATTTAATTTCATTTTTTATAATATATGATGGATAATATAAATAATATTATTATAAATAAATTAAGTGAAAATAACTGTAAGGTAATAAAAATATTATTAGTAATATCAATTATTATATTATTAATATTATTATATAATTTAAGAAAACACTATCAAAAAAAAAATAATATTTTTCTAACAACAGATAATTATAAACAATTTAAAATATTAGAAGAAAATTGGAGTATCATAAGAGATGAAATCCCAGAATTTGATATAAATCAAATTAAGATATCGAGAGAACAAGGAGTATGGATGGGTGATACTATGGATAAATTTGCTGAAAAATTTAATAATAAACTTGAATGGTTTAAAGCATGGTCAAATACAGATTCTTGGTATAATTTTCCATTAATGTATAAAAATAAAATACCTGGAAATGCAGAAGAATTATGTCCAAATACATGTAAAATATTAAAATCATTTAATAATATACGTATTGCCGGATTTTCATTATTAGTTCCAAATGGTGATATACAATCACATACTGATACAACAGGACCAAATTTTAATTCAATGGCATTAAATATGCCACTTGTTGGTAAAAAATCATCATTATATGTAAGACCACATGACCATAAAAATTTTTATAAATATACACATACTAATGGTAAAGCTGTTATATTTAACGCAGAACAAGAACATTTTGCAGATAATAAAGACAATTCGTATAGAATAATCTTATATCTTGATTTTGGAACTAATTAATTTTTATCAATATATCTATTTTATTTACTTTATTTCTTTTTCATTTTTAAGCTATATAAAAAATTGATTATATAATATTTAATAAATAAATGTCTGTAGATAATATACAATCTAAAATGAAGCCCTCTACTAAGGATAATGACTTATCATCTGATGATTTGTTCAGATTAGCTGACTTGTATTTCTACAAACGGAATTATATTTACCGTCATTTGTATGATTCATATAATAAATTTCTTGAAGAAGATGTAAAAAATTTTCTTGAGAAAATAGACCATGTATTTAATGAAAAAGTAACTGTTGAAGGAACAGTATATAGACGTAAGTTTCGTTTTCGCAATACTCGTATTATTGGACCAAAACTTGAAAATGGTATTGAACCAATGTTTCCAAGTGATGCAATTCATAAATCTCTTACATATGGAATTAAAGTAATTTGCGATGTTACACAAATTCAAGAAAAAATAGATATAGTTAGTGGAAAGAAATCAGAAATGGTTTGTGGCACAGAAGAAGTTGATGTTCCAATTGCTTATATTCCTCTAATGGTTAGATCTAAATATTGTTCATTAACCCAATACAAAGGTGTTGATACAACTGAATGTGATTTTAACCCTGGAGGTTATTTCATTGTTAATGGTTCAGAAAAAGTAATTATTTGTCAAGACCGTATGGTTGAAAACAAACCATTAGTTTTTCTTAAGAAAGATTCAGGAACATTTTCATATATTGTTCAAGTTAATTCACGTTCATATCGTGCAAATGGAACTTCACAAGTATTAAATGTTAAGATTCGCAAAGATGGTTTAATGACTATCCGTGTTCCTATTTTAAATGAAATTAATGTTTTTGCATTATTTCGTGCACTTGGTGTTCAGACTGACAGAGAAATTATTAAAATGATTGTAACAGATGAAGATGATACAGATATGGTTGATTTAATTCGTATTACTTTAGATGCATGCAAAAATGAATTACATACAAAGATTCAAACTGAAGAAGAAGCGTTTGACTTTTTAATTAATAAATTAAAAGTTATTCGTAAATATACTGAAAATGATAAAGATACAAAGATTCAACAAAAGAAGATGCATTTAAAATCTCTTCTTCATACATCATTTATTCCTCACATTGAAGGAACATTAATGGAGAAAGCATATTATTTAGGTTATATGATTAATAAACTATTAAAAGTTTATCTTGGTCGAGCAAATGTAGATGACCGCGATTCATATATTAATAAACGTGTTGATTTAC
>JACCED012214250.1_pt1 | contig 34649 bp, 41 predicted proteins | sample 7455021 | NCBI WGS metagenome assembly JACCED01 (sample SAMN15323456, study PRJNA562643) | freshwater metagenome | isolation source: river surface water | place: USA:Blue River Watershed | collected 2017-08-19
GAATTGACGAAGAATTCTTTTATAGCAATAGATAAATTTCACATCTGGCAGATTCAATCTGATATTAATGATTTTTGGGATGACTCTAAAATAGAAGCTTATGCAGGCATAAGAGAATTAAATGTAAATCAAAGCACGCACGCGGATGATTACATTTACAAAATAATTGATAAAGAGAAATTTATGTTTGCGGTATTGAAATATAATATTAAATTTAAGTTTGAATCCCCCGAAGATGTGGGCTTTTATGAAAAGCACTATTCAGAATAACTTTTTCGTCATAATAGATAAAAAAGTAATATATTACTATATTTATGAGCAAGAAGTGCTAAAGTTAGATCTTGGCATACAACGCATTTCATATAAAAATGAAAAAATGTCTCAAGAATTTTTTCTGTATGAGGTTTGTAATAAGGAAAGGTTTATGTTTGCGGCAATGAAATTTAATATTCCTTTTACTGTTGCAAACATAGAAGACTATGAGTGACACCATTATTGCGATCAAAAGAAATTCCGTGATTGGTTTAGAATGCAGAATATTTCCCGCAACAAGCACTTTCTCCTTGTCAAGGATAGAGGATTACTTAGGCGTTAAGTACGTATCTGCATCAAAAATTGATGAACAGCTTGTATCTCCAGAGGATGTTTTCCATTATGAAGTAAAGAACAAGGAGAAGTTTGTTTTCGCGGCTATGAGATATAATATTGATTTTATAACCATTAAAGGGTAAGCAAGCATGGATTCGAAGTCGAGCAATATAATCCAAATAGGAAGTACTGATGTTTCCTTAATGGCGGTTAAATATGTTGAGCTGTATCCAAAACATCTTGATTGTAAAGATTGGAGGCATTTTGGTATAGAAAAGATATATCCACCAAATCATACTTTTAATATTCCTTACAAAGGAGATTACTTGGCGTTCTTTAAAGTAATAGATAAGGAAAAGTTTCTATGGGCAATGATGCTTTGCGGTGTTGAATTTGAGTTTGTGAATGATTTTGATGTAATTTGTAATGAGATATCTCCTCAGAATTCATTTGGATGGCATTAGGAGGCGATTGTAGACCCCTATCTAGGGCATTAGCCACCTTTACCCTATTCCATTACAAACCAACCTCCAACAGAGTAATTCGTTATCGCCGCCGCCCGCCAAAACCCACAAGCAATAATAACGATTTATATAGAATAAATATAAACGTAATAGATAAGCAATACAAGAGAGAAGAGAGCGTTATAATAAAGAATAGAATGATATAATAAGATAACAAATGTGAAATAAAAAACATTCAATGAAAGAGATGAAATGAATTAAAAAGTGGTTAAAAAACAACAGCCCTCCCTATCTTTCTTTTCGTTCAATTACGCCTTAATGAGACTCAGTCTCAATAACTAGGCAAAAAATGCATAATAAGCTCAAAAAATAGCACTTGACAACCGCGCCGAAAACGTATATACTGTAGCAAACTGTAAACTGATTTGGCGCAAGCCAAAAAATTACTACATGACGACCAAATAAAGGCAACGAAAAAAACCCTGTTTGTTAGGGTAATTTTAAACGCCCGTTTATTTCGGGCTAATTCATTTTTGACTTTTAATATACTTTTCTTTTGATTCTTTTCTGAGAGCAATCATGCCGCCACTCATAGAGCGAGTCTTGATCAGAACGTAGTTAAAGAAATATATTGAGAATTAGTTTGACATTTAGTTTTTGCGATCCTGACACGCTTACAAGGCTACTTTAAAAACTAGACGTTAACTGCATCTAATATATTATACATTCAAAATCCAAAAAATCCAAAAAATTACTGGACAAAGGCCAAATAAGCGCCTTGCGGCGGCGGGGGGGTGATTATACATTTCACTTCGTTTCGCTTCGTTTCGCACGATTTCAAATGTTTTCGTTAGATTAGATTAGATCTACTTATATTTCGGAGAATCAAAAATTAACAGAAAAGAAGTAAATAAAGGGTGAGGATGTGGCCAGGGGCACCCCTGGATCTCAGCCCCCTAGCACTTCCCATGCCAACGGGCATGGGATATTTTTTTGCTAAAAATCCATTGACCACCGTATTTGTATGTGCTTTAATTATCAGCGTTATGGAAAACAACACTACTTCATCTAACATCAACGAAACTCCTAAGCGTGGTCGCGGTCGTCCCGCTGGCTCCAACTCCTTCGAGCATGTGCAGATCAAGCATCTGCTCAACTTCCTCTCGGAAGATGCCAGCATTCCTGTATCCAAGATCTGGATGCGCGATACTCTTGGTGTAATTATTGCATCACGCCCAATTCAAGTCATTACTAATGATGGTGTGCGTGATACTGAAGAAACAGAAGAAAAAGTTCAGTACGCGCTCGAAACTTTCGAGGAATAGTCCTTGACCTTGGTTTTAATTGCCTTTATATTGATTGCTTATGTTTGATAATTTAATTGGTCAACCCGAAATTAAAAAGCAACTGGAGTTCTACTCCCATGCTTATCAGAAAACTTCAGTCGTACCCTTTCTGCTTCTCAATGGTGCGAAGGGTCTGGGTAAGACTGAATTTCTGAAGCAGTTCTCCAAGTCGCTGACTAATGTGGATGGCAAGCCGCGTCCCATGCTCGAACTCAATAGCTCCACAATCAAGAACAATCAAATGTTCTTCGAGCAGATCTTCCTGCCGATTGTGCAGGGTAATGAAGTAACTCTTTTCTTTGATGAGTGTCACGCACTTCCCAAGGATTTGGTTATGGCATTTCTCTCCATCCTCAACACTGAGCGCACACCTTTTAAGGAATTTAATTGGCGCGAATATACTTTCCAGTTTGATTTCACAAAGATTTCCATGATCTTTGCGACGACTGAGCTGGACAAGTTGTTCCCGCCACTCAAGGATCGTCTGACTATCCTCGACTTCAAGCCGTACAAGACAGACGAGCTTAGTCAGATCATCAAAGGTCGTTTGCAAGACGTTGACTTCGAAGACGGTGTACTCGAAGACATTGCAAGCACCACTCGCGGCAATGCTCGCAGTGCTGTCAAACGCGCAAAAGAGATTGAGATTTACTGCGAGACTAACAACTCCGCCACCTTCTTCAAGGAGGAATGGCTCAAGCTCCGCCAGATTCTCGGCATCAAACCTCTCGGTCTTTCCAACACTGAGATTCAAGTGCTTGAGATTCTCAAAGAGCGCGGCCCATCTACGCTCCAGACTATCGCTGCTGTTACTGGCATGTCTCGCACAGCAATCCAACGTGATGCCGAACTGTATCTTTTGCAGCGTGGACTTATGAAGATCGACGGCACTCGCGAGATTACCAAGTTGGGTATGCAGGTACTCGACGAGGTTACAGACAAAGGTTTTTAGAATGTGTTGGCTGGCGCAATAAAGTCTCACATGTTGTGAGATCTGCGAAAGCAGGAACCCTTGGCTCCGTGAGTCAAGGGTTTTTTATTTAAAAGTAAATGAAAAGTTAACCAAATAAGGCTAAATAAAGGATCAGCCAGGGGCACCCCTGGCCCAAGCACGAAATCCCCCAACCCTTTCGGGTTGAGGGATTTATTGGGGGGAAATTGTTTTTTATTTTCTTTTTCTATATAGACAAGCCGCGAACACAAGCATTGCTATTATTAGATTCATCGAATAGTTGTGCGGAATCCAGTTTCGAGATTGACAAGTTGCAGATCTTCGTGTACTGGGCGCATGAGCTGCCCGTGATGCCACTTGAGAGCTTGGTCTTTTGTGGTGTCTGTTGGGCAACCATTATAATACTTATAAATTCTTCCGTTTGCAGAGTTTCTGATCACATGCGTTGCGCCCCTTGGGATCATGGTATATAGACTGCCATCGTAGCATCTTTCGGGTGGTCTGCCTAACTTCATCATCCATTTTCTCCAAACAGGAGAATGCGAAAGAACTTTTCTCTCTTCATACTCCAAGGCGTGCGCCCATTCATGCAGAATGGTATCACGGATTTTATTAAGGAAATCTGGTATGTCGATGTTGAGCGACACAATCCTAGTAGATAGTTCTATATACTTAGCTCCACGCTTGAGCACACACCTACCCATAGAATTTGTCAAGCGATCATTCCAACGAAATGACCAGTTAGCTAATTGCGGGTAGTCTTTTTTTACCTGCTCTGATAGCGTGATATACAAATTGTGGATTTCAGCAAAGGTAGCCATATAGATTAGTCTTCGTCTCTGAAGATAACTTGATCCTCGATGTAGTCAAGGAGATTTATCAAGCCATCAACACATTCGCGACCTTCATCCGTCCATTCAATGCACTTGTCATCCAAGAGATGAAGCAAGAATTGTTTTTGTTTGGTTAGATAAAGCGGACAGACGGTGATTTGGATGTCGTACTTTCCTTCGTTGAAAGGTCTTTTCATGCAAAGCGAAGTTAGTCCAACTCATTTACAATGTCAAGGTCTTCCTCATGAATCTCAAACGATTCATCAAGATAAGAGAACCTCACTTTTTTAAGTTGATCATCTTCAACAAGTTGATCTTGCGGTTCGGGGCAAGGCGCATTGTATTGAATGTAACTTACTGCTTCTTCTAAGCTATTAGCTTCGACAGTAGCTGTGCCAATGATTGTGTACTGATATGGAATTGTGTATTTTTTCATATGTTTTAAGCAATTAAAAGAAGTACACCCAGAAGGAATCGAACCTTCATCAACGGATTAGAAATCCGCTGCTCTGTCCGTTGAGCTATGGGTGCGTCAACATGGGTACAATACTATACCCTATAAGGATGTCAACCAGAAACTTGAAAAGTTTCTGGAGTAGTGCGTAATAATAGTACTTGACAAGTCAACCAGGGGCACCCTTGGATGGTGGACAGAGAGGGACTCGAATTAATTATAACTTATTCTTAATTTAAGTGTAAATTAAGATGAGCTATGAATTATTCCGAATTAGAACAATTAGTGAATCAAAAACTTTCTACTTATGAAATTGCTATTCAATTACAAACCTCTCAAACAAACATCAGATATTGGTTGAATAAATTCAATTTAAAAACAAATCGAAGTAGAGTTTCTCAAAAAGAAGATTTTAAATTATGTTTTAATTGTTCGAGAGAATTATCTTTAGATAAGTTTCATAAAGACAAAAACAATAAAACTTATGGATTATCTTCTTATTGCAAGGAATGCAATACAATCTTAACGATTAAAAGACAAAGAGAATTTAAAATTCAATGTTTGGAATATAAAGGTTGCAAATGCGAGAATTGCGGATATTCCAAATCTATTCGAGCTTTAGAGTTTCATCATAGAGATAAAAATCAAAAAGATTTTGATATATCTAAAGCAAGATTAAAAGTCTTTGATGATTCAATCAAAAAAGAATTAGACAAATGTCTTTTACTCTGTGCTAATTGCCACAGAGAAGAGCATGATAGATTGTATAGTGAGCTTGGATAGAATCGAACTATCTTCAGTTCGTTAAAAGCGAACTGCTTCACCAAAAAGCTTCAAGCCCAAATTATACTTTTATGCCAGAGCCTCCCCCGCACTCGCGGGGGAGGATGGATGACACAACCCAACCACGAAAAAACTATCTTGCGGACTCGAAGCAGTGCCCAGCGTGGGCGTCCAAGTAACGCCGCAAAGAATCGATGTTTGTCCACTGCACCTGCCTCTGCGCTCTTGCTTTGAGCCATGCTTCGTCACCCAGCGGGTAGTAGTCGCGAGCGTGAAACTCTATTTCTTGAAAGACATCTTCAAACTGCTGGAGAGCCTTCAATGCTTCGAAGTACTGACGACCAAGTTTGGAACTGTCATTGCCATTCAGGTGAATGACGGGCAACTGCATTTCAGGATTATCGACTACGGCTTGTGTTTGTGTTTGCATAAAAAAAGAATTAAAATTGGTGGTCTAGGTGGGAGTCGAACCCACACGCCCTGCTGGGCAGCGGATTTTAAGTCCGCTATGTGCTACCGTTTCATCACTAGACCGTTTTTTGTTCCTCCAATTATCTGTAGTTGCGTGACAATTGCCCACATCAGCATTTGTTGAGATACTAACAGAAACCTATTTGATGTCAAGGTTAGTTTGATCCAAACTCCAGCCATTAACCATTAAAATGGTTTTATAGTCGAAGTTACTGTAAATCTCTATATGTTCGTCAGAGATTCCATGTGTGTCTGAATTTTCACCCACACCTGCTTGAATCGACACATTATACTTTTGGAATAATTCGCGCAATTCTTTTACAAACTCTTGTTTATTATCCATATTATTATTCATATTATTATCCATATTATTATCCATAAGAAAAAGAAAGTGGGATCGGTGGGACTCGAACCCACACTCAAGCGATTATGAGTCGCCTGCTTTAACCTTTAAGCTACAATCCCGTGAAAGTCAAAAGGAAACTTGCACAATTTTGTCAGCAAGAAGATCGCCCTCTTCGACTGAATATCCTAGATCAGTCAAAGCATAAAGGCAAGCATTTTCGAACCAACTTTCGAAAAAAGAAAGAATCTTGTCATCATTCGAATCCATCAAATGATATTCTTTTACGTCTCCATTGTCAGGCGAATTATCGAAACTCAGGTAGTAGCCAAGATAATTCAGAACTTCGCAGTAAATGTTTTCGAAGCCTTCAGGATGGAAGATTTCAGATGTTTTTTCGAGGTCGTTTATGATCGTGTAGGTCATGGATTCAATCTATCACAGAATAGATAGACAGCAAGGTAAATCTTCACGAATGTGAAGATTTTTAAAAATTACTTAAATAGCTGTTAATAAGACACTTAGCTGCCAGGGCCGCCCCTGGCCAAAAAAAATGCAGGCCGCGCATGACGCGACCTGCATTGAGGGGGGATGGCGGGAGGCTTCGCAACCTCCCGCCCCCGTGGGGCTTACTCAGCCGCCACAAGTTCCGAAACGTCAACGGGTTCCACGTCGATGACAGAAGCATGACCCGCCCGCGTATCAAAGAGGCTTTGCATAACCATCGTCCGCGCAGGGAGTTTCGTCAGGTCTGAACCCTTGAGGTTCTCGGTGACGGAGTTGTACAGATTCCACAAGGTGGGGCTGTTGAACTCGGGGTGACGCGGAGCCTTGAACTCCTGAGTGACCGCGAACACGTCGCGAGCGGGAAGTGCCTTAGCTTCAGCGAGTTGCACCGCAAGGGCGCACGCATCGTTGAAACCGATCTCGGTCTGCTGGTAGCGGTCGATGCGCGTCTGCATGTCAGTCCAGTGGGACAAGAGACGACCGATTGCCTCAGACAACACGCGGGGAATGTCGCGGAGGATGTTGGTCGTATGGCGGCGGGCGAGCTTGATGTCACTGGAGAAACAGAGATTCTCGCAAACGATCATGCGGTTCCCCACACAAATGGAGGCGGCGAAGGTGCGGTCGTGCGAGTTGCGCAGACCCAGAACGAGCTTGCGTTCGCTGCTGTTGATGTCAGGCCCAGCAATCTGGAACCCGCCAAAGTACCGCTGGCCGAAACGCCCTAAGGCGTGTTTCTCTTCAGTCACACTGTAGCCAGCGCGGTCAAGAGCTTCCAAGGTCTGATCGACCAAAAAGGAATGCGCGATGGGCGTGAAAGAGTCGGTCGCATCGGGCGTGCGGACGGCGGCGAGTTCTTCACGGGTGACGATGTTTTTTGCAATGATCATGGTTTTTTGTGGTTTGTGGTTTGAACTAACGAGAAAAAGAATACCACAAGCAAAACAGAGTTCAACGCTTTTTTTTGATTTTGTGCAACTTTCTTCATTCAGGAACCATGCCAAGCGCAAAATTATTTTGCGCTTGCGTAATAGTGCTTGACAGCCGTTAGGCCAGGGGCACCCCTGGCTCTGTCAAGGAAAAACCCCGCTCTCGCGGGGTTTTTTGTTCTTTCTATCTCTTTGATGCGCAGATCATTGCGCACAGCACCAACACGCTGATGAGCAGCATCATACGTGAACCACGAACCCAGATTGATCTTGACGGGCTGGGCCTTTTGCACGCAATCCAACGATCACACCTTTTTCGTCCAAGAATCGGAGGTCGTGCTTGTCTCCGTCCACAACTTTTTTGCCTTTAAATTCCGTGGGAAGGTCGAACCCTTTCTTGGTGGAGAATACAACCGCGACATTATGCCCAGCATTTAATGCCAGTGCGCAGTGTACATGATTGAGTGGAGTCTCGCTGCGTGAAAAAGTCAAGTGATAATTGGGAATGCCCAACTTTAAGCGCGAAACAGTTTTTGTGTAGTCATAAAACTGGATATTAGAAAACTGTTCGAAGATTGTCTTGCCATTATGTTTAATGCGTTCCCATTTGATGTCGGAAGTGAGGTTGAGACGAAACACGGGAGTCAAGCCTTTTTTGGCGCAATAGTTGATCGCCTTTTGAATCTCAGAGAAAAGATTCTCCATGAAAAGCGGGATGTTCGCAAAGAATGCTTTTGTTTTTTCAATGCGAGCTTCCTTCACGTTTCCCTGTTGTCCACGTCCCGCGAAGTCAAGACAAGCGAGCTTGCAACCTTCGGAAGCGTCAGCGCAAACGTCAAACCCCGACAGGTCGGAATGCGCGAAGTGAATGCCGTAGGTCATATAACCCAAAGAAAGACCTTTGAGCGTTTTGTCGTTTGAGGAGGTCAAGATTGTCTGCATGGAAAACACAATACCAAACCAACCGAAAAGCGCAACAAAAAAGTGAATAAAAAAGAATAAAAATTACGCACTTTGTGCGTAATAGGCATAATGCGGCCCAGGGGCAGCCCTGGACCCACAACCCTTTCGGGCTGTGGGGTTTAGGTTCACATCTTGCAGATGGGATGAATGTCATCCCTCTGCATCAACTCATCTTCGCTCAAAACTGCATCCCCCTTTCCTGCGCGTCCGCGCAATCGTTGCAGATTGCGTAGCGGTAGCTGATGAAGACCCTGCGCTCGCATTGCTTGCAGTTCTTCCACTCACTTTCCTTCTGCATCTTGTGGTAGAACTCAATGTCCTCTTCGTCATTGATTTCCCAAGCCCCAAAGTTGTCGTCGTAGTAGGATGCCATATTTATTTCCTTTCTTTTGCTTCTACAAACTTAGTTAAGGCTGCAATGATTTCTTTCGCTTTGTCAACATCCACTCTCACATATTCATCGAAAGAATAGAATCCTGAGCCAAAGAAGTGAACTTCACAGTTCGAATCGTTTCCGTATATGTCAACTTCAATGTGAAAGCTGCTATCTAATTTAATTGTTTCAATCATATTTTTTTTTCTTTGAGCAACTGTTCAAGAGACTCAAGAGATTTGTAGAGGTTCTCTTGTTTGCTTTCGGGCAGTCCTTCGAAGGCGGCTTCTCCAATAATGTCGTCAATCGCTTGTATATAAAACTTAACGCTCTTTTCATCAATCGCAAGCATTTTTGGTGTCATGTTCATTGGACTTTTATTAAAGCATGAGAGTAGCAAGAAAGCAAATAAAAAAGACAAATATTACGCACTTTGTGCGTAATAGACGTGCTGTGGCCAGGGGCACCCCTGGCCCTCACGCCCCACAACCCTCTCGGGTTGTGGGGGTTAGGCTTATCACTTACGGGCGAGAGTACAATTTCCAGTTCTGCATAGACATTTCTCTGATGTTGTCAAGATACATCGTGCGATAGCCTGCATTTTTTCTGTCGCCATTCTTGCTGACTGCATAGAGCGTGACAGTTCCCTTGGGCGCATTATTCGTGCCACCCTTCAAATGTTTCCAAACTCCTGTTCGGACTACATACTTAGAAACATCACCCAATTTGTTTTTGTAAACAATGGAAAAGAACTTTCCTTTGGTGGATTTGATTGCTTGTTCTTTGCTTATCATATTTCAATGAGGAATATATTGGTTTTTGTGTTTTGGGTTTCTGCGGTAAGTTTTTTGGGAAGCTTGAATAGTTTGCTGCTTACGATTGCCAAATGCAAGAGTTTTTGCAAACAATTTATCTCCAACTTTTATTAGTTGTTTGGAATGACTTTTCATGTAATTTAACAGCTCAATTCAATCGCGTCAACCAAAAGAGGAAAAGCTTCATCTAATTTCATGACGCTTTCTTTTTCCACTATTCCGTTCAATGCAAGGGAAACCTTGACATTGGGAAAATCCAGCTTGTGAAACTTGAAGACCATGATGTCTTCGCCATCACTTTTTTGGATGATGATGTTGGTGGATTCAATTATCATCTCCGCCGCCTTTTTTACTGCTTGGACTCTTGTCATGTTCAAAACATACCATAACACAACAGGAATGCAATAAAAAAGATTAAAAAATTAACATTCACAAACCCTTGAGCAACAAGGGTTTGCGTCTGTCCAGGGGCACCCCTGGAGCAATTAACCCCACAACCCTTTCGGGCTGTGGGGCTTACGCTGTTTTCTAGTAATCTTGCAGAGCTTCTTTGATTTGTTTGATTTCTTCCCTTGTGTAAATTAAATTGAGTTTTTTCGCAGACTCACAGCAAGCTTGATACATTCCAAAAGCTTTCATCGAATCATTGTCGTAACCTAGATTGTCGCACCAATCATTGAAGCTCATTTCTATTGCTTCAGAATCAAGAGCGAGAGAATGCAAAACAGCCTCAAGAGTAGGCGCTTTTGGTTTGTCAATGTCCCATCTATTTCTAGCCTTGAAGACATGACCAAGGCCCATTTTGTACTCTATAGAGATTCTTCCTTTCATTGTGCGAATCTCGCACCTCCAAAGGAAATGGGGCCATTCTCCTTCTGTGTTTTTGCACAGATAAGAGGTGTGAAAGTGAGTCAACTGAATCGCTCTGATGTCGTGAATGGAGGTTGCTTGCATGGAAGAAACAATATCAAAACAGAGGAAAAGTGCAATAAAAAAGAGATAAAAAAACAAAGATTACGCACTTTGTGCGTAATAGACATAATGCAGCCAGGGGCACCCCTGGACAAACTGTCAATAAAAAACCCCGCCTTGTGGCGGGGTTTTTTTGCTTGACTTCCTGCTAGAAATGACTCTCCACGAACCTGTGATTCAGTCGTAGAAGTTCGGGAGTCGGCTTCAGGAACCAAGTTACTTTCCTCCCTTTTTTGTCTTTCTCTTTGAGGGAGACGAACTCTCCATGCCCATGAGAATCGGGAAGAAAGTGTACCAGTTCAGCGCCTTTGCTGATTTTCTGTTTGATTTTCTCAACCGAAAGATGCATCGACTTGTAGCTGACGCTGACGATTTGACTATGGAGGACTTTGACTGTTGGTGTTGTGTTCTTCATACGCGAGTAAGAATAGCATGTGGATAGGTAGATACAAGTAAAAAAAACAAAGATTACGCATTTTATGCGTAATAGGCAAGATACAGGCCAGGGGTAGCCCTGGCCCCACAACCCTTTCGGGCTGTGGGGTTTAGGCTTTCCACTATTCTGGGATCAATACCAAGGCTTGCCTCACAAGCCCTTGGACGCTAGAGGTATGACCACCGATATGCCAGAGGTAGTACTCGTCATCTGCTGGCTGATAGCCGTAATTTTTCCAGTTGTAAATGCTTGCGATTGTACCACATGGAAAGCGCAATCTCCACTCAGTGGTAACTTTCGAGTACCTAGAGGGCGGATCATTCAGACAAGGTGCGCCAAAAGTATCAACCAATTGATTGAATGTGGCGGACACTCGACCTCTGAGGCAGATTCCATCAATGTTGGTTGCGCGGGTGATTTTGCGGGCTTGCATTTGTTTCAATGTTTCGGGTTCTTTTTCTTGCTTGACTTCTTTGAGGGAATCTTCTAGCTCGATTGCTTCGACCTGGGATTCAATGGCCATTGCGATCTTCTTGAGGTCGTCAATGTTGTTGCAGTTGATGCGGATGAGGGAGATGAGGTGTTCGCTGGTCATATGGGAATTATAGCACATAGAAAGAGGAGTGCAATAAAAAACATAAATATTACGCACTTTGTGCGTAATAGGCATGATGCAGGCCAGGGGCACCCCTGGCCCCACAACCCTTTCGGGCTGTGGGGGTTAGGGAGGGACTACTCCTCTTCGCCCCCGAAGAGTGCATCCCATTCCTCGGGCGTGATTCCCGTCTTGATGAACTCGCGGTCATCAGCGGACAGGTGCGGGAATGCATCCTGCAACAACGCGCCCTGCGCGTAGTTATTGAGCTGTTCCAGCGTTACGTCGAGGTCGAGCGTGCGGGTGGTTCCAGTCGCGAGGGAGGTGCGGGTGATGTTCATATTAGTCGATGATTTTGGTGGTGATGTAAGCAACTGCGGAGAGGATAAGCGTCAGGGGCGCGAAAGTAAAGAAAATCTTTGCGAAGACTTCGAGGGTAACAATCAATTCGTAATTAACATTTAGCATGGAAGAAATGTAACCCACCTCAGATTGAAAATCAATAAAAAAGAAAAACAATTCCCATGCCAAACGCAAAGTTTTTTGCGTTTGTGAGTAATAGTGCTTGACAGCGGCCAGGGGTGGCCCTGGCTGCTGGGCGCTTGTCAAGTCTTTTTTTCTTGTTTTTTCTGCACAAAAAAGCCCCGCCTTTCGGCGGGGCTAAGTGCCTGCGCGGGGCGCACTTACACCAGATGCGCGATCTGGTGGTCTAGCGCATCCGATTCCATCGCGATCTTGGCCTCCACAAGGCGCTCGTACTCAAGCGCTTGCGAAAGGGCGGCTTCGCGCTCATCGAGGAGCCAACGCGCCTCGCGCACATGCGCGAGAGCGAAGTCGGCCACCCCATTGAGGAGTTCGATGTCGCCCTCCTGTAGGCGGGCGGGGTTGATGTCCCGCACACATTCGCGCAACACGCGAAGGGAGGCGGTCATGAGGGCGGCGGAGGAGGCGGTGGAGGAGGAGGTCGTATCCATGCGTCGATTATAGCGCAGTAGTAACGCAGAGCAAGTTTTATTTTTTTAAATATTTTCTCCAAACAGCGTAATAATGCTTGACAGCGGAGCCAGGGGCACCCCTAACCAAAAATTTCAAACATTAAGCGTAATAGTCGTAATAGTGGTAATTTTACCCCCCCCTGGGGGGGGTGGGTGTCAAGAACTTTTTTTATTTTTTTTCGAAAAAAATCCTTGACACGCAAACCACTGATTCCGTGAAACTTAGAAAAGTTTCGTTCCAACCCAAACTCCCGCAACCATTATTAAAGTTAATGGAACAAAGTTTAGAATAATTTTTCCGAATCCTAGAAAGATTGTAATTAGGTCTTGCATAATTTATTTTTTTAGTATAGCTGCAGACAAAACCATTAGACAGAGTAAGGTATTCATTTTGGGGAGGTTAGGGAGAGGCTCGTAAGAGCCTCTCCCCAAGAAACTTATCTGCCGATCTGCTTTGCCACTTCAGGGAAGCGGCAGATGATCCCGTCTAGCGTAGCTCTCAGGTACGCCAACTCAAAATGCTCTGGAAACGACTGGTTCTGAGCGTCTTGCTTTATCTTGGCGAGATAAGCCGTTGCAATTTCCTGCCTTTCGGCGAGGGTGAGGGTGGCGGTGGCGGAGGTCAACGTGGTGTCTTGCATGTGAGAAAGATAACACAAACAAAGCGTGTTGCAAGGTGTTTTTTGTGTTTTTATTACTTTTTTTTGGGACGCTTGTGCGCGTGGCGTGTCAAGAACAAAAAGCGTGCCAACCTAAGAAAAATTTTTTTCACGAAAAATGCTTGACATTCCATATAGCAAAGATATATAATCACCCCCTGGTGCCAGGGGGGATATTTTATCACAATTTTTGTGTTTGTCAAGGATTTTTTTTGAATAAAAGCAAAAAAAAGCGAGCCACCGAAGTGGCTCGCTTTGTGCGACTTGCGCTAGTCCATCAGGTGAGAAAAGTCAATCTCGCCATGCTCTGGGCAAACCCAGAGAGCTTTCGTGCGAGGCCAAACTGCTTCATCCTGAAGCATTTCCACGCACGCATCGTGCGGGCAGAGAACATCTTCGCAAAGGTCTTTTTCGGTGGGGTTGAATGCTTTCGACATGTGAGAAAGATACCAGAAACACGGAATTGTACAAGGATTTTTTTGTTTTTTTGTGTCAAGAGAAAAGATTAAAAAAGTTTTTATTGACAAAAGAGAAAAGATCTGATAGAATTAAGTACCCCCTGGGGCCAGGGGGGATTTTATCTTATTTTTTTTGTTTGTCAAGGACTTTTTCGCATAAAGGCAAAAAAAAGCGAGCCACCTAAGTGGCTCGCTTTGTGTTACTTACAAACAAACATTGTTTTCCCGAGCCTCTTCTCGTACCTTACCGATCAGGATCAGAATCTCCTCCAACTCCCCTTGCAAGGAGGCCATTTTGTCAAGGGTTTTTTTGTATTTTTCTTCGAGATGTTCGAAGCGGCCTTGGATGCATCCAACGATTTCTTCGCGGGTCATGTCAGTGGTGTTTTCCATGCGTAAGAAGACTAAGCTAGACGCTACAGTATTGCAAGGAATTTTTTATATATTTGTGTCAAGGAAAAAATTAAAAAAGAAAATTCTTGACAAAGAAAAAACTTTATGGTACAATTTAGTACCCCCTGGCTCCAGGGGGGATTTTACCAGAGAATTTGCATTTGTCAAGGGATTTTTTCGCATAAAGGCAAAAAAAAGCGAGCCACCTAAGTGGCTCGCTTTGCGCTATTTACTACGCCATCACAAGGGAGGATACACACCTTACGCTGAAGGATTTGTAAGCACCTTCAGCCTTGACGGTACAAACATAGTTTCCTTCTTTGTTCTGCTTAACTACTTCAACGATAGCGTTTTCCAGAACACGGCGTTCGCCTTGTCCAGTCGAGTCTTTGCCTTCTTTGAAGAAGGCGACCTTTTTGATGTTCGCGCCTACGGTGAGTTGGGACAGGATTGCTTCCATGCATTTAACCTAGCAGAATGATGCCGTATTGCAAACACTTTTTTATGTTTTTATTGTCAAGGAAAAAATTTATTAAAAAACTTCTTGACAAGGAAAAATTTCTATGTTACAATTTAGTACCCCCTGGCCCCAGGGGGGATTTTATCAGAGAATCCGTCCTTGTCAAGGACTTTTTTCGCACAAAGGCAAAAAAAAAGCGAGCCGCCTAAGTGGCTCGCTTTGAACCTTTTACGCTTTCGCCCAACGTCTTTTTTGACGTTGTGTAAGGGCTTGAAACATAAGACCTTGCGTAGTGCGATCATGCACGTTCAAGAACTCGCGCTTCATGAAGCGAAGCGCAGCCGCACCTTCGTCTAAAACGCTGATTTTCAAGCACCTATAAAGGTGGATTTTCTCGCGTCTCGCGATTGAGACGGTTTGCGTGATCATTCGAAGCGCGTTATAAGCATCTGCGCGTGTTGCCTTTAGGGTAGAGAATTCGTTGGTGGTGATCATGGTCTTGTTTAGATAAAGGATTCTTCGATTTCTTCTTTGGTGATTTTGCCGTGTACGGGACATTCGTAAACATCTCCGCCCCATGCACTTACCAATTCAAGCACCTCAATGCACACTTCATGCGTGCAGAGAATGTCACAGAGTTCGTCATTTCGAGGGCCATTGTCGAGGAAGCGATTCTTTCGCATGGATTCAAGGTAGTCTACTCCCCCCATTTATTCAAGAGATATTTTTATATTTTTAACGTGGGACTCCCAATGTTTGGGTGCAGTCTGGAAAACGTGTCAAGAACAATTTTCGTGCCAAATGCAAAAAAAGAATACCTCCCCCATTTTTAGAAAAATGCACCGCGTGCATGAGCCAGGTACCGAGGGGGGAGTGTTTCCTCACTCTACCACGTCCAAAACCCCATTTCAAACTACCCCCCCCATTTCCAAAAACCGCGCCATGCCAATCTAAAAATACTTAAAACCAAAACCAAAAAAATCAGACACCAATTTTCCAAAACCGATTATTTAAAACAATAATAAAACCCTCTTTTATATCAATCTCCGCGAAGCCTTCTAATTTCAAATACCTTTCCACTGCTTTCCTATATGCCACATAATCATAACTCCCAAAAAAATCAGCATCAAAAGAACCATCTTCTTTAATTGGATCAACGCGAAACATATCTATACTAACCGCAAACATAATTTATTATACTACATATGTCCGATTCTTTAGAACTGAAAAAATTCCTTAGCCGCCAGGATGTCGTCACAGCTTACTCTTTTCCAAATGGTCGTACTGATGAGATTGGAGTTTGCTGGTTTATGACTCCATTAGAGCATCAGCTCAGTAACTTCAATAGGGGATTAGGTAGAATCTCATATTATAAAACAGTAAAAAGAAACCTCGAAACAACTCCTTACGTGGAAGAATTCGAGTCTCCTGAAGATCGCAAAGATATTATGTATGAAATGATTACTGATTACATTCTTTGTTTAGATTTTGTCCATGCAGAAGACTGCGAGTGCGGCACATGTGAACCAAAAGATCGTGCGGGCTTATTGAAATTAGATGGATTTGATGACTGCTATCTAGGAGTAGGAGAATCCTATGCAGAAAACCCAGCATTAATTTATGACTATGAAAAAATCATCGAACAACTCAAGCAAGATGGAATGTCTGATGAAGAAGCTCAAGAGTATTATGAATACAATATTCTTGGTTCTTACATCGGAGAAAAGATGCCCATTTTCCTAAATAGAATTCCACTTGATGACTTGGGTGACTCCTAAAGAATCAAGATAATATATTTGCTTAAATCCCAAACCCTGCAGGACTCTAAAACAGTTCTCGCAGGGTTTTGACATATTTGGGCAGTCATTATTGTCTATTCTTATGTTTATGAAAGTTAGCCGCGAACAATCCGTTCTGCCCAATTTGACAATAGAATCAATCTCAGAATGAAGACCAGCAGTATATTGATCTGGATTGGCCTTGGTGCCCTTGTATTTTCCAAATCTAGTGCTTCTATGCAATTTATTATAATTATTAAATCCAATACTAAGCAGTTTACCCTTATCAAAGATAAAAGTTGTATGAAAAGAATGTCCAGTGCTCTTGTCTTTTTTCAAGCATCTAGTAATTTCCATACATTTTTTAATCTTTTCATCCATGTTCTTGCTCATGTGTATGTGTGTAATGTAATTAAAGGTTTAAGTCAATGGGAAATTTTTTAAGTTATACAGATGTGCCAATATTTGCTAATTTTGTTGCCGAAAATCAACCAGTGGATTCATCTAGTTTATCTGGATTTTTTGCAGCAACTTCTGCGTCACTAAGTATAGATCCAAGATTAGTTCAAAATAGATTTGTAAATATAAATCAAGATAAAAATAATTTTTCTCATGACGGGCCTGTTGAAGCTAAATTTTCTTTTACTTTTTATCCTCTGATAGAGGATCAAGATCAAACTACGCTAAATTTATCAAAAATAAATCAATTAGCTTTTTTTAATTTGACTGGATCTTTTGAAAGTGGACATCATATTAAATTATCCAATTTAACATTAAAAAAATGTTTCTTACAAAATTATTCAATAAAAATTGAACCTTTTAAGCCAATATCAGTAACTTCAAACTTTATAGTATATGATTTAAGTGCTTCATTGGATCAGACATTGCAAGCTACTGCAAATATCTCATCTATATATAAAAATTCAAACATTCCAAACTATAAAACTCTTCATGGAGCTTCCACAAAAATGATAGATTATGACGTTTATGGAAAAGTTAAGACTTCGATAGATATATCTGTTGATACGGTTAGAGTTCCAGTCTATACGATAGGTGAAAAATATCCACAAAATGTTTTTTTAAAAACAGTAGAGAGAACCACCGCTATTAGATCTGAGAATATAGGTGGAGTTATTGATTATGATGGAGGAACTTTTGGAGCTGCTGCTTTACATTTTATGCCGTATTCATCAAGTTTCAGTAATGTCAATCCAGAAATAAATTCTGTATTATCTTTTAATATAAGTGGAAGAGTTTTCTCGCAACAGATTTCAGTAAAGCAAAATGATATAATTGAAGGCTCTATAGTTATTAAAGAAATAATACTTTAATAATTTATTATATAGTAATGCCTAAAAAGCCTACACTTAAAAATTCGGAAGATTTATCAATTAAGCCAAAATTATTGGAAAAAATTAACTTCAAGCAAAGAAAGTTTAAATTTTCAGAAAGACAACGCGAATTCTTAGAATTAGCATTGAATGATGAATCTAAAATTATTTTTTTAGCTGGACCTGCAGGTACATCTAAAACTTATCTTTCTGTTTATGCTTCTGTTAATTTATTGGCGAAAGATTTAGATAAAGAAATTATTTATGTTAGAAGTATTGCGGAAAGTGCCGAAAAAGGTCTGGGAAGTTTGCCAGGTGAAGCTGGTCATAAATTTGAACCATTTGTCACTCCATTATGGGAAAAAATTGATGAAATGGTATCTCCAGAGCACGCAGTCTGGCTAAAACAGAGTCAACATTTAACCGCAAAGCCAATAAACTATCTTCGAGGAGCTAGTTGGGAAAATAAATTAATTATTGCCGACGAAGCTCAAAATTTTTCCTTTAAAGAACTTGTAACTTTAATAACTCGCATAGGGGAAAACACAAAAATGTTTATTTGTGGTGATTTTATGCAATCAGATATTAAATCAAGCGGTTTTCAGCAAATGTTTGATTTATTTAATGACGAAGAGTCAATTCCTCATGGAATTCACTGCTTCCAATTTAATAATGAAGACATTCACAGAAGTTTAATTCTAAGATTCATTATATCAAAACTACAGAAAGGAAAAACAAACTAATGGCAGCTATTTTTTGTCCAGTGTGTGGATCTAGGTCTGAATATAAATTTGCAGTACCAAATTTTTGTTATAAATGCGGCAGTGCATATAATCAATCGGCAACTCTAGCAAAACAAGCGCAAACTAAAAAAATAATTGACGATGATTATGAAGATGAAGAAGTAGAAGATGACGAAAATTTTGCAGACTTCTCAAATTCAACTAGAGTTCCAAGAATATCTCAACTTCAAGTGGAAATAGATGCTTCAACTGATGTTAGGGTAGTAAAATTTGAAGATTTGATAAATGGAGACTCAAATTCCTCATTTAAAAGACCAAAAAATTTAGATATAGGTTAAATGGTCAAAATTTTCACTTTCGAGGACAAAATTGATATCATATGCAAAGCAATAAATAAAAAAAGATCAAAATGGCAGTTAAATGCGATAACTTGGATGGACTTTGATGATGTTGCGCAAATAATCAAATTACATATATATAAAAAATGGTCAATGTGGGATCAGTCAAAGCCACTTGAACCTTGGATCGGAAGAATCATATCAAATCAGTTAAAAAACTTAATAAGAAATAATTATACCAATTATGTGAGACCATGTCTGAGTTGTCCTCATAACATGGGTGAGGATCAGTGCTCTTTGACTCCCAATGGTTTGCAAAATAATATTTGTTTACTATATGCAAAATGGGAAAAAACAAAAAAATCTGGCTATGATTTAAAAATGCCAGTTACCATAGAAAATCATAAGCAAGAAATTGAATCTTGTATAGATACAAATGCATTTTCATTTGTAAGCGTGGAATTATTAAATGTCGAAATGCAAAAAGCGTTAACATCAAAGCAATATACTGCATATGTAATGCTCTTTTTCGAAAAGAAAGATGAAGAAGATGTTGCAAAATTTATGGGTTATAAAACAAATGAAAAAAATAGAATGATCGGCTACAAACAGATCAAAAATTTAAAAAAACTCTTTAGAGAAAAAGCTACCGAGATTTTAAATAACAAAGATATTTGTTATGGCTCTGAACAATAGACTAACTCCAGATCAAGAAGATTTTGTATTAAATAATTACAAAGCAATTAAGGATTTAAGCATTTTAACTCAAAAATGTTTTAACGACGAAACTTTAGATGGCCGAACCATTCAGGGTAAAATGGTTAGAGCTTTTTTGGCCAAAAATAATCTACAATACAGCACTTCAAAGCACGTAAAAGTAGATTCTGTAGAATTTACAGACGCGAATAAACATTTTATTATTCAATCTGCCGAACAAGGAATGAGTTCGTTCGCGATTGCTGAATTATTATTTCCAGAAAGAGAAATTAAGAAACTTGGAGCGGAACAAAGAGCAGTGCTGGAATATATACGCTCGGTAAATGAAGATTTTGTTCCTAGTCAAGAGAGTGGATTATTAACAAATTATTCTCCACCCAAAACATATCCTAGATTAATTAAGAAAGTTTTTGATTCAACTGGTTTTCAATTAGATGAAGCAAAAATGACGCGAAATCAAAAAAATTGTCTGGATAAACTTGCGATTAATTTATCTAACTCAAGATTTGTAAAAATAATGAATAATTACACTTCGAAAGATGACAGATATCTATTCGAAGAGGAGTTTACAAGATTAACTTGGGACAAACCAGACTTAACTGCCGATGAATTAAATCTTTACATGAACGTCTGCAAAGAAATTATAAATTTAGAAGTAATAAGCAAACACTTAAATAAATTAAATAATTTATTTGATGATGCTCAAGACCAAAATGAGATGACAGTTAAATTAGCCGAAATTATAAAAGCTAAAAGTAGTGAGTACCATCAATGTGAAGGCAGAATTGAAGCTTTGACTAAAAAATTACAAGGCGACCGTTCGGAAAGAATGAAAAACAAGCAAAGAGAGAATGCATCTATTTTATCTTTAGTTCAAATGTTCCAAGATGAAGAGGAAAGAAGAAATATGGTTAGATTAGCCGAGATACAGAAAAAATTAGTGAAAGAAGAGGCTCATAGGTTGGAAGGGATGGATGCTTTTAAGGCTAGGGTTTTAGGAATTTCACAAGAAGATGTTATTTAACTGTCTAGAGTGTAATAAAGATTTTGAATCAGAGAGAAGCCTACATGCGCACATTAAAAAGCATGGAATTTTTCTTCATGATTATTTTGTAAAACATTTTTCACGTAAAAATTTATTAACTAATGAACTCCTTCCTTTTAAAAATAAAGATTCTTATTTTGAGCGCGATTTTTTTAATATTAACGAACTTTATGAGTGGTGTAGCGTGGCTAAAGAAGAAACTGTAAAAAATTATATAAAAGATAAACTTGCAACTAGAATTGCAAGTCGCAATTTAAAGTTTGCTCCAAATGAGATTGAACTTTTTACATCTTTTTTGCCATCAATAGATATATATAAAAAATTCTTTAAAAGTTATACATTCGTTTGTCAAGAAATCGGTATACCTCCCTTGTTTGGCGAAAAGTTATCAGATAATTTCTGGAATGATTCGCTTGTTAAAGATTTAACAATCCTAACGGACACAAGAGAGCAAGAACCATTGTTTTTCGAAAAACAAGTTGTACAAAAGCTGGATGTTGGTGATTACGCTATCTTAGATAATTTTAATTATACGTTTGTTGATAGAAAATCGGAGCAAGATTTCAAATCAACATTAAGTAAGGATAATTTATCTAGATTCTCTAGAGAACTAGATAGATGTAGGTCTATTGGTTGTTATTTATTTGTTGTTGTAGATGCAGATCTCAAATCAATAGAGGAAGATAACAAAAAGTCGCCGCATAAAGCAAATATAAAATATATTTATCACAATATGCGCGTTTTGCAACACGAATATAAGGATTGTTGTCAATTTGTTTTTTCTGGTAGTCGAAAAAACAGTGAATACATTATACCAAAATTATTAAAATTTGGCAAAGAATTATGGAAGGTTGATTTACAATACTTTTTAAATAAAAAAATCTTATGAGTTGGGAAATTGGAAACCAGAAGAGCAGAAATAAAGATAGAGATATAAATAAAATTATTATGGAGAAAGAAGGCTTCCTCGACGAGAGAGAAGCTAAACTTTTGTTATATAGATTTCTTAGGGAGAATCCATCTTTTACATCAGAACTTTTAACTGGAGTTCAACTATTTCCATTTCAACACATGGCAATCAAAGCCATGTTTAATACTGATTATTTTTTAGGAATTTGGAGTCGCGGTCTTTCAAAATCCTTTACTACTGGCGTGTTTGCAATTTTAGACGCAATTATGAACCAAGGAGTTCATATTGGAATTATATCAAAGTCTTTTCGTCAATCAAAAATGATCTTTAGAAAGATAGAAGATATTTCAAAGACTGTTAAGGCGTCAATGTTTGCGGAGGCAATAGGTAGAGTGTCTAGGGGTAATGACGAGTGGTTCATGGAAATAGGAAGTTCAAGAATAACCGCATTGCCTTTAGGTGATGGGGAAAAACTTCGTGGTTTTCGTTTTCAAAGAATGATTATCGATGAGTTCTTGCTCATGCCTGAAAAAATATTTACGGAAGTTATAACTCCATTCCTAGCTGTTGTTGAAAATCCAACAGAAAGACAGAACATGCACGATGCTGAAACAAAATTAATTGCAGAAGGCAAAATGACTGAAGATGAAAGAACAATTTGGCCTCAAAATAAGATTATTGGCCTTTCTTCTGCGAGTTATAAATTCGAATATCTCTATAAGCTTTATCAGCAGTATGAACATTTAATAATGAACAAAGAAAAGCAAGATATTGCTCATAGAGTCATAATGCATTTTAGTTACGACTGTGCTCCAAGCCAATTGTATGATGGCCCAGCGTTACAGCAAGCAAAAGCAACACTAAGTGAGTCCGCATTTCAAAGAGAGTATGGAGCTATATTTACTGATGACTCAAGTGGATATTTTAAAGTAAGTAAAATGATAGCTTGTACTATTCCAGATGGAGAGGGTCAATCTGTTGAAGTTGCTGGGGATGCTAATGCAAAATATATATTAGCATTTGACCCAAGTTGGTCAGAATCAGATGGTTCTGACGATTTCGCAATTCAAATTGTCAAATTAGTTCCAGAAAAAAATATAGGAATATTGGTGCATAGTTATGCTATGGCTGGAATGAACTTAAAAAGCCATATAGAATATTTTTTCTATTTATTAAATTCTTTTAATATAGTTGCAATCGTTGGTGACTATAATGGTGGCGTGCAATTTTTAAATTCTGCAAACGAAAGTGAATTATTTAAGAAGGCTAAGTTAAAAATAGACACTTTCGATGCTGATTTCGATAACTTACAAGAATATCATCAAGCAATTAAAGAATCTAGGAATCAATATAATTTGACCTCGAAAAGAATCTGCCATTTAAAGAAACCAAGTTCTTCTTGGATAAGATTTGCGAATGAATTACTCCAATCTGCATTTGATCATAAAAAAATATTATTTGCTGGAGCTGCAATGAACGATAGTTATTTAAGACAGCGATCTAAAGATATTCCAATAGATAAAATTAAGTTTTTAAAAACTGGAGATGAAGAAAGAGAGCATGGCGCAAAGATGATCGATTTTATCGAACATCAGAAAGATATGATGGACTTAACTAAAGCTGAATGCGCATTAATTCAACCTAGTTCAACAGCAAACGGAACTCAAACATTTGATTTACCAAGTAATTTAAAAAGTCAGAAAGGTCCAGATAGAGCTAGAAAAGATTCTTATTCTGCATTAGTTTTAGCAAATTGGGTAATGAATGTTTATTATGATATGATGCAAGTTCCAGAACAAAAGCCAGTATCATTTATGCCAATGTTCATAAAGTAACTTTATTAACTTTTAAGTGTAAGATTTCATATGTCAGATAAAAGAAAGTATAACAAAAAATCAGATTATTGGAATAAATTCTCTGAACAAAAATCTCCATTGTTACCAGCAAATGTTCAATTTCAACAATCCATACCTCCAATATCTTCTGGTGAGCCATTTTATACATCTGACGCTTCAGTATCTACTGCAAATTATAAAAGATCTGGGGATTCCGATTCAGCGTCTAGAACGTCACAAACAAGAATAAATAGAGCTGGAGTATCAAATACTCAAGGAAGATTTAGCAGTATTAGAATGGGCATGATGCCTTATGAATACGCTGCTGATGGCGTAAATGTAAGGGAAGCTATTGAATTATGTCAAAAAGCTTATGCAAATGTTGCAGTATTTAGAAATGCAATTGATACGATGGCGGAATTTGCAAATGCAGATATTTATTTAGAACAAGGTAATAAAAGTTCTCGCGATTTTTTTTATAGATGGTTTAATAAAATTAGACTTTGGGATTTAAAGGATCAATATTTTCGGGAATTTTATAGAAGTGGAAATATCTTTCTTTATAGGGTTGATGGAGATTTATCGTTGGAAGATTTTAACTTACTTTCAAAAACATATGCAGCAGAAGGTCTAAAAAAGGATAAAATTCCATTAAAATATATTTTATTAAATCCTTTTGATATTGTAGCGAAAAGAAGCACTGTTTTTTCTACTGGAGCATATGAGAAGATTCTTTCTGAGTACGACATGGAAAGATTGCGCAATCCAAAAGATGAATATGACCAAGAAATCTTTGACGCGCTACCTCCAGACATAAAAGAAAAAATTAAAAAAGGTCAATATTATGCAAGCGGTCTTTTAATTAAATTGGAGAATAGTAAATTAAGCTATTCTTTTTATAAGAAGCAAGATTACGAGCCTTTTGCAATTCCTTTCGGCTTTCCAGTGCTTGAAGATATAAATGCAAAATTAGAATTGAAGAAAATGGATCAAGCAATCACTAGAACTGTAGAGAATGTTATTCTTCTAATTACAATGGGCGCTGAACCAGAAAAAGGTGGAATCAATGCTCAAAATCTACAAGCAATGCAGCAATTATTTTTAAATGAAAGCGTTGGAAGAGTTTTGGTTTCCGATTATACCACAAAAGCTGAATTTATTATTCCTGACATTTCAAAAATTATTGGTCCAGCAAAATATGAAGTTTTAAATGAAGATATTCGAATTGGTTTACAGAATATCATGGTTGGAACTGAAAAGTATAATACTACAGAAGTAAAAGCTAGAATCTTCATGGATAAATTGAATGAAGCTAGAAGAGCTTTTTTGCATGACTTCTTAAATAGAGAAATCAGAAGAATTTCAACATCATTAGGTTTTAGAAATATTCCAGTAGCTAAATTCGTTGATATTGATTCGAAAGATCAAACAGAATTGTTAAGAGTAGCCACAAGATTAATGGAATTGGGCGTTGTAACTCCACAGCAAGGATTAGATATCTTTAATACTGGAAGGTTTCCAAATTCAGAAGATATTGGTACTGTTCAGGATCAGTTTGTTAGCGAAAGAAAGAAAGGTTACTATAATCCATTGGTTGGTGGAGTACCAATGATTGCTCCTCCTGCCCCAAAATTACCAGCAGGAGCTAAAATTGGCGCTTTAGGAACTCCTCCAGTTCCAGCAAAACCAGTTGCAAAAAATAATACCCCTAAATCTGCGGGAAGACCCACTGGAAAAAGTGGAAATCCATCTAAAACAATTAAAGGTTATTCTAGAGCTAACATCCAACAGGTAGTTGGCAAAATTGAAAGTCTTACAAAGAAAATTGAAGAAGAAATAAAAATTAAATATAATACCCAAGAATTAAATGAAGTTCAACAATCAATTGTAGAACAATTATGTGAAGCGGTCGTGTGCGCGTGCGATATGTCAGAATGGGAAGATAAAATTAAAACATGTGTAAATGATATAGATAATATTCAGGAACTTCATACTAAAGAAGAAGTTTTAGATATATCAAGTGAGCATGAATTAATGACGTATCCATCTGCAATACTTTACCACTCCGAAAAAATATAATGAATTTTAAATATAAAACTAACTTTACATTTGCTGATATTAAAGTTTCAAACTTTAATATTAACGATGGAATTTCAAGAGCGTCTTTAGAAAATTTAATGCCATTAATTCCCAATTCGGAAGTTAATTTTGATGAAAATATAGATTTATTAGGCGTTGCATTTAATGCGGCAGTAATAAATAAATTTAATAAAAATGATGATGGCATCGACACTGAAACGGCATTAAAAATCGTAAATTTATTTAAGCATAAACCAACTAACATAGAACACAAAAAAGAAAAAGTAGTTGGGCATATTTTGACTGCTGGTTTTAGTAAAATTGGTAGTAGTGAATTATTTACTCCTCAAGCTTCAGATAGCGATCCATTTAATATAGCTTTAGGAGCTGTTGTTTATAAATTTGTTAATAAAGACTTCGCTTCTGCATTGGAGGACTCAACAAACTTAGATAGCAATCTATATAATAAAATATCTACAAGTTGGGAGTTGGGATTTAATGATTACAATATCGCTGTTGGATCTGACAACTTAAAAGAAGCAGAAATCATCACAGATGAAAAGCAGATTAAAGAATTAAAAGGAAAATTAAAATCTTACGGTGGTTCTGGTAAACTAGATGATGGAACTAAAATTTATAGATTAGTTGTGGGAGATGTATATCCACTAGGTATTGGTTTTACCACAACTCCAGCGGCAGATGTAAGAGGAATTGTTGTAAATTCAATGCAAGATAAAGAAATCCTCGAAAATCCAACTGCAAAAGTTTTTTCATTCAAAAATCACTATTTAGTCAAAAATAATTCACATTTAGAAAATGATGATGTAAAACCCGAAAAAGAAAGTATGAACTTAGAAACAGTTATGTCCGAAATTAAAGAGGCTCTTTTAGAGAAAAAGATTTCTCAAGAGGCGGCTGCAAACATGACTCAAACCTTCACAGATGCAATCAAAAAGAAGGATGAGGAATACAAAAATGAACTAGCTTCTGCTAAAGAAGCGGCTGAAAACGCTTTAAAAGAAAGAGCCGAATTGAAAGCATCGATGGAAGAAGTTCAGAAACAATTAGCTGAAGCTCTGCAGAGACTTAACGAATACGAAGTTTCACAAAAAGCACAGCAAGCATTGGCCACTTTCAATTCTCGCATGGAAGAAATTGATTCCATGTTTGAATTAGATGATGAAGATCGTCAAGTTTTAGCAGAAGATATTAAAAATCTTACTGATGACGAGTCATTCGCATCATTCAAAAATAAACTTTCCGTTATTTGGAGAAATAAAAACAAACAAGTTAAATCTGAGCAAGATAAAGAAATTCAAGCTCGTATTGATGCAGAAGTCGAAAAAAGACTTTCTCAAATCAATGTAAATCCACAAACCAGTTCATCCGTTGAAGACATTTTAGATAAAGCTAAAGCTTCTAGTGGATCAACCATTCCAAATAACAACCATTCTTCTTCTAAGCCAAGTCAATCTTTATTTGAAAAATTTTCTGAAGCTTTCAAGAAGGAAAACATTATAATTTCTTAATTATCAACTAAACAAAACATATGGGAAAAAGACTCCTACCTTTCAGACAATATAGCGATCAAGATGTTGTTAACATGTTCGCTTTAGACGAATCCGTTCTTTCGGAAACAGAAAACATTACTGGATTTCATTCTGGTGATGCTGGTGTTTTCGTTAAGATTTCAAATGGTAACTTGGATTTAGATCCAGTAACTTATGGAAGCAATGCTTACCTTGGTAAGACTGATTATCCATTTGTTGGTTCTAATGGATATCCAAGCGTTAGCTTGAAAATTACTCCAGCTTCCGCAACTGATATCAGACCATTAGGTTTGACACTTTGGGAAACTGCGAAGTATGACGAAAACGGTCAGAAACTCATTTATTATCCTCAGAAAGCTGAAGAAAACCAAGTATTGCTTCCAGGTCAATCCGTACCAGTTGCAACAAAAGGCGTTTTCACATTGACTGACAGAGCTTACAATAATACCGCTAACTGGGCTGTTGGAAATCCATTCGTATTATCAACTCAAGCTGGAAAAGTTTCTGGCAAAGCAGTTGGTTATCATGCAACTGGAACCAGCGATCCTGCAGTTTTGGGTGTAATTTTAGCAACTGGAACTCGCGGAAATAATGGAGCTACTATTGGCGATAAATATTCTGGTTCCTACTCCGTTATCAAACTTGGTTAATTTTTTTAATTTAAAAAGATATGAAAATCTCTCTCAAAAGAACTCCTGAACAAATTGAATTAGTTAAGGCGATGGCTTCTAAAAATCGCGATGTCGCGTATGAAGCTCAAGTAGCTTTGGCTGCATTCCTTGGTCCCGTATTGGCTGAAGTCATTAATAATGCTCCAGTTCTATCCAATTTATTTTCTCCATTGTCTTTCAATGCTGAAGATAATCCTTCAATTCCTTTGGATTTGTACTACGATATCACTGACGAAGATTATATCACAATCTACAGTCAGCAAGTCCCTGGTGGTCTTCCAACTAACCAAGTATTACCAACCACTTCAGAAATGAAGATTACTACCTACAAGTTGGATTCTGCACTTAGTTTCGATAAACGCTACGCTGCAAAAAGCCGCATGGATGTAGTAAGCAAAACCTTTACTCGTATGGCTCAAGAGATCTTGGCCAAGCAAGAAAGAACTTCTGGCAATTTGATTCTATCCTCATTGGCAGCTGCTGAAACCAATGGCAAGAAACACGTCCAACGTGCTAATGCGACTGGCCGCTTCTTGCTACAAGATATGAATGAATTGTTGACTCTTTCTCGCAGAGTATTCACTTCTTTCACTGGTGGTACAATGCCAACTGGTCAAGCGGGAATGGGCGTAACAGATCTAATGATTTCTCCTGAAATCGAAGAAGAACTTCGCGCAATGGCCTACAATCCAATCAATACTAAAGGTAATGCGATTGGAACTGGCAATACAGGTGGAGACGACGCTCGTAACACTGCATTCGTAACTGCTCCAGATGCAGTTCGCGTCGGATTATTTAATGGTGGTGGTGTATCTAGCTTCTATGGCGTTAATTTGATGGTATTCAATGAATTCGGCGCTGGACGTAAATTCAATACTATTTTTGATACTGTAGCTGGAACAACTTCATATACAAAAGCAGATGGTACTGGTGGAGCCGCTTTCGGCGCTTCTGGAACTGACGAACTCATTCTTGGAATTAATCGCAATCGTGAATCCTTGATTCGTGCGATTGCAGTTGATTCTGAAACTGGTTCTGAATTCTCTTTGGTTGCTGATGATCAATATAGCATTCGCCAAGGCAAAATCGGTTACTTCGGTTCTCTCGAAGAAGGTCGTATGATTCTCGACAATCGCGCCCTCTTTGGAAAAATCGTAAATCGCGCCTAATATCAGTTAAAAAGTAGTTAAAATTTGGCCGCTCCTTTAAAGAGCGGCCATTTTTTTTATTATATAGTGTAACTATTTTTATGGCCAATCTACAAGATCTTGAGATAACCAACGGCAAGGACTTCATCGAAAAACAAAGAGGTTTAGAGGAATTATTGGGAATTAATAAAATTAGCCCATTTGGAACTTATGAACTAGAAGTTTTTGAAGATAATCTAAAACATGCAAATCAAGCTGATTTGCAAAAGCTCGCTCATAGAGTTGGACTAAATCCATTCTTGGATAAGAGTCGATTAAAAGCTTCTTTAATTAAAGAATTTATTGCGTACTCAAAAAATATGAGAAGAGGAACAATTCCACAGGCTCAAAATCAATTAAAACTTGATCCGAAAAATCCAAAGCACGCACAAACTTTAAAAATTTTAGGAGAAATTTAATGAGTGAAATTAGCGATTTGGCAGATTCAATTTATGCTTCTGAATTTGATTCTGACAGCGAAGCAATAAATTTATCAACATTAAATGGATGGTTGGAAGAAAATTTAGGTTTGTTAAATACTTTAATAAACACTAGCTATAGTGGGATAAATCCAGGGATGGGTCTTGAAGAGAAAGCTATCTATAAACAAATTTATTTATATAATTATTATGGTAAGCAAAGTAGGAATGTGCTTAGGGGTATTGTGTCTACAACATCAAGTGACAATATATTAATGGTTGCTGATGGAGATAATAGAATTCAATTTGCTAATAAAAATGAAATAGGTAAAACATTCAGAGATATGGCTAGAGACGCAAAGCAAACGCTAGATACAATGGTTGCAAAATACAATATATATTCAGCAAAACCGCTGCAAATCGGTGGTGTTGAAGCTGGTCATGCTGTAGAAGAGGAATTAAGTGCCGTAATAATAAACAATACCATATCACTTGAAGGCGGTACTTTAGATGGCGGTTTGGACAATTAATTTTTAATATATAGTGTAAAAATAAATAATTGTCATGTCTAGTACTCCATTTAGATTCGTTCAGAGAAGAACAACGGTAACTGGAAAAGTTCCAAGTATAACTGGACTTCTAACTGGAGAAATTTATCTACAAACTGTAGATGGAACAATCTATTTTAAAGATGCATACCAAGAAAAATTATATACTGTAATTACAGATGCGCCTGGATTTGGTTTAAATAAAATAAAATTTAGTGGTGCAAATTCGGGTGATTTTCCTTTGTGGAATGGAAGTCAATTTGTACCTTATTCTGGTCAAAATTTTTTAACTACTGGTCAAACTGGTAGTTTTGTTACTACTGGTCAAACTGGTAATTTTGGAAATTCTAATTCAATTTTAAATTCTGGATCTGGATTAAATTCAGTTCAGCAAAGTGGATCTAACAACCTATCTTCTGGAAATTATTCAGTAACAATTGGTTCTGGTAATTTAGCTCAAAAGGATTTTTCTTTTGCTTTAGGTAAGCAAGCTAAAGCCTCTCAATTTGGAGAATTTGCATTTTCCAACGGAAGCTTTATTGAGAATGGAGATTCTCAATATTCTTTTGTAATGGCGAGAGCTACAACTACAAATTCTACGCCAACATTTTTAAAAATAAATAATTCAGATAAGATTGTAGAATTAGAATTAGCTTCTACAATTTTTTTTACAGCTAATGTAGTTGGTGCTGGGGGAGATAAATACATATCCACTGAGATAAGGGGCGTCATAAAAAGATCTTCGCCTGCAGGCAGTCAAATTTCTTTTGTTAATTCTCCCAGTAAAAGCACATATGCACTTTATCCTAACGGATCAAATTATTCTGTAAATGTAATACTTTCTACATCTGATAACTGCTTAAAGATTGAATGCGTTGGCGATTCAGCCGAAAAGATGATTTGGTTTGCTAAGATTGATTTAATCAAAATTAAAGAATCAAAAGATGCCTATTTCTATCCAACTGTAGATGGAAATTGGTTTACTGATGGTAATTGGTATTCCGATCAAGCCTTCTCTAATCAGAGAGGATTGCCAGATAGCGATTCGATTGTTTATATCACTCATCCAGATTCAAATAACGTACCTTTTGTAAATATAGATAATGTATCTTGGAAAACTCCAGAATTAATAAATACTCAAAATGTTGTAAATGAAAGTGGATTAAAAATAATTTCAAATGTTGGCAATGAATTCACTGGTATTATAATTGGTAATGCTACATTTGAAGGAGCTAATCCAGTTTCATTAACTGAAAATTTATATTTCAGCGGAGTAAACAACATTAATTGGTATGATCCCAATAACTGGTTTATAACTAATTCCTTTAAGACTAAAGCTCCATTAATTCCAAGTGGAAATAATAATGCTTATATCTATGGATATTCTGGAACCTGCGTCAACATAGATAGTGGATCTTGGATAACTCCAAAATTAATCAATACTGAAAATGTAGTCAGTAGTACGGGAATAATAATTCAATCTAATTTTAATAATGAATTTACTGGTATAATTATTGGAAATTCTACATTTATTGGTGCTCATCCAGTTTCAGTTACTGAAAATTTATACTTTAGCGGAAGCAGTGGAGTAAATTGGTATGATCCCAATAATTGGTTTTTGAGCAGTTTCTTTAAAACTAAAGCTCCTTCAATTCCGAATTCACAAAATAATGCGTATATTTATGGAGCAACTGGAGCTTATATAGATATAGATAATGTTACATGGGAAACTCCAAAACTAATAGATACTCAAAACACTTCTGATCAGTTTGGCATATGCATCGTTTCTTCAACTGGTAAGTATTTCACTGGAACAATTATTGGAAATTCTACATTTAGTGGAGCTAATCCAATTTCAGTTACTGGAAACTTATACTTTAGCGGAATAACTGGAGTCGATTGGTTTGATCAAAATAATTGGTTCTCAGATAATGCATTCCAAAATAAATATCCTTTCATACCGAACGAACAAAATGATGTTTATCTATATGGGGCGACTGGTGCGTGCGTGAATATAGATAATGCATTGTGGAAAACTCCAAGACTTATAAATACTCAAAATGTGCTTGATGGATCTGGAATTTATATAGTTTCTTTTATAGGTAATAAATCATTTACTGGCATAATAATTGGCAACTCAAGATTTAGCGGAGTTAATCCAAATTATGTGTAACCTATAATAACATCATGGCCATTTTAAGTGGAAATGTTATTTTTGAGAGTAATTCCATAAATTATTTATCTTCTGGAGATATTTATGGAAGTGGCTATTTTTATTCAAATACTTCAAATTATAATTCAATAGCAAGTGGATATTTTTCAGACTCTTCAATTAATTCTGGATTAGTAATTAATGCAACTTATGAAGACTATGCAAAAAATAAAGGATCGACATTAGTTAATGCATTATTTATTGGAAATTCAATTAATGAAGGTTCTGTAGATTATGCAATATTTAGTGGAAATTCAATTAATTCTGGAATTGTTACAACCAGTGGATTATTTATTGGTAACTCTGAGAATAGAGGAACTGTTATTGGGACTGCTTTATTTGGAGGGAATGGATCGAATAAAGATGGAATTGTAATTGGAGGTAGTGGTTATTATGGGATTCCCGTTACAAATTTATCTAATAATTCAATTGTTGGATCAGTGTTTAATGGAAATCCACTTGTGGGTAAATATGGGATGGCTTCGTATACGCAACCATGTTTTGGATGCCATGTTTCTATAAATAAAAATGGAACTGTAGTTTCCATTACAGCTCCGCAACCATTAAATTATGCTTATGCATATTGTTGGAATGGATCTTCTTGGAATGAAATGGGATTTAGACTTGGTACGGCATATAAGGCTTTTTTAAATGATTCTGGAAATATAATTTCTATATCAAATCCATCCTCATCTAATGGTAGCGGTAGACTTAGATTCCATTGCTGGAATGGATCTTCTTGGGATAGAATGGGTTTAGATATTAGTGGATGTCAATCTTTTTCGTCAAACTTCTCAATGAATTGTATTGGCGATAAGGTTGTAGTTTTTTCTAATGAGAGTGTGAAATATCCAGATTGCATGACATATGGAGCGTTAAAAGTTTATTGTTGGAATAATTCTTCTTGGAATCAAATTGGAAATACAATTAAAGGAACATGCCACACTGAATGTTTGGGAGATTCTTTAGCAATGAATTATTCTGGAAATATATTTGCAGCTTCTTCTCATTTATGCATAAGAGATTCTGGACAGATTAATGTTTTAAGTCAAAATGGAAAAGTAAGAGTATTCTATTGGAATAATAACGATTGGACTCAAATGGGTTCAGATATCGATGGTGAAAATGGAGAAAAAGCTGGTTATTCAATAGATTTAAATAGCGTGGGAGATAAACTTTTTATTGGTGCTCCATCTTATGCTGGAGGTGGTAGAGTAAAAGTTTATTGTTGGGATGGAAGCTCTTGGAATAAAATTGGAACTGAAATTTATGGATCTTCAAGCGGTAAATTAGGATCTTCTATTTCCGCAAATGGAATAGGAAATAAATTTGCAGTTTCTAGCACTCATTTAATCTGCGATTATCCTGGCATTTATTCTGTTTGTCAAGGTGAAGTTAGAGTTTATTCTTGGAATAATTTTAATTGGGTGCAATCAGTTCAAACTATTACTGGAACTGGGCACATCATAAGTGGAAATATAACAAGAAACGAATTTGGCAAATCTATTTCGATGAATGAAAATGGAACTCATCTTGCAATTGGAGCGCCAGGTACTTCAACAGGATTTGACTATTTCAAGAATGGCGCAGCAGGAGTTTATTATTTAAATTAATTAATTAAAATTATGGCTATATTAAGTGGCAACGTATTTTTCAAACAAAACTCAAAAAACCTTTCAACTAAAAATGAAATTTTTGGTACAGGTTATTTTTATGACGTTTCGGAAAATATATGTTCAATTTGTTGTGCATTTTTTTATAATAATTCAAAAAATAAAGGAACTGTTTATAATGTTGAGTTTTATAATAATTCATTAAATAGTGGGCTAATTTTAAATACTGGAAATGCAAAGTTCTCCGATAGTTCAATAAATTCTGGAGTAATTAGTGGATCAGCTATTTTCTCTGAAACTTCATCGAATAAAGGAACAGTTAGTGGAAGTGGTTTGTTCTCTCCAACAGCTACTAATGTAGGGGGTTCAGTTATTGGTGGCTCAGGTTCATATACAGATACTCAAACTCAACCAACTGGAATATTTGATAATTTAACTACTTCTCAAGTAGCAAATTTAACTACTTCTGAAATAGCGAGTTATAGCACTTCCGATATCGCTTCTCTTGATGGAGATCAAATTTCTTTTATTTCTACTTCCGCTTTTTCAAGTTTAACCACTTCTCAAGTTCAAGCATTATCGACTTCAGCATTAAGTTCGATAACTACCTCTCAATTTCAAACTTTAGATAGTTCGGATATACAAGCGTTAAATACAGCACAAATTTCTTCCATCTCAACTAGCGCAATCGCCACCTTGACGACCTCACAAGCTCAAGCGTTGCAGCCTGAAGATTTCACTGCGTTTACGACCGCTCAAACGTCCGTGCTGTCAACTGGCGTAATCGCCGCCTTGACGACCTCACAAGCTCAAGCGTTGCAGCCTGAAGATTTCACTGCGTTTACGACCGCTCAAACGTCCGTGCTGTCAACTGGCGTAATCGC
>JACCED010572625.1_pt1 | contig 34610 bp, 31 predicted proteins | sample 7455021 | NCBI WGS metagenome assembly JACCED01 (sample SAMN15323456, study PRJNA562643) | freshwater metagenome | isolation source: river surface water | place: USA:Blue River Watershed | collected 2017-08-19
AAGGTTTAAAAAATATGTTATTTGACATTTTTCACATAATTAAAATGGCTATAACAACAAAAATGGGTATTTCCATCACATTACTCTGCGCATTTATTTATTTTATGTCTTTATTAATAACAGGTGGCTTTAAAACATCTTTATTAGTTTTAACATTATTATCAATTTTTGGCTTTTTAATTATGTCATACTTTACATGGTTTTCTCGTTCTTCACAATCACAATTAGAAGAGGATGAAAATGAAGACTAAATATTATATAAAAAAAATTGAAAAAATAATTTTATTAATATAATTTTATTATTTTAATGCAGCAGTCTAAGAATACATTGTTTAATATTTTGCGTACCGAGGCCCAGAAGAGCCTCATTACACAGCAGCTTGCAGCTGCCGTTACAAAGGGGAGTAAGATGGTAAGTAAGCCATGTTGTAACTCGCACAGGAACTCATGTCGTGGTGCTATTTTGCCCAGCTTTCACGCTGAGGCCCGTGCCATTATTACTTATTTTGGTCGCTCACTCGCTTTCGATCGGAAAAACGGGTGGTGTCTTTTACCAGGCCACGCCCAAGAATCTAAAACTTGATATTACAGTTGTCCGCATTAATCGTGCCGGTGAAGCATGTAATGCGCGACCTTGTTACAACTGTTTAAATATGATGAAGGCTGTAGGTATTCGGAAGGTTTATTATTCTGTTTCACCTACTGAATTGGTTTGTGAAAATGTTAAGGATATGATTAGTATTCAGGCATCAACTGTTACTAAGCATGTTGAAAAAATAAATGGTAATTGTATGGATATTGACGATGAAAATCCTAACAAATTTTATGAATATCTTCTAAAGAAAAATTTTCCACCTGCAATTAAACGGTATAATTTGGATAGTTTTATTCGACATAATCTAACCAATGATCTACCAACTTACAAAGTTAAAATTGAAGGAAAGAATGGAAAACAGGTAGTATTAATTTTAAATACAAATGAACAAGTAGTAATAAAAGCACATGTCATTTCGTGATACATATTTTTATTTATGGTTTTAGTTATGAAATGAATTATTTTATAACTTAATATTATATTTTTTTAAAAGTATAGTTGCATTAGTACTTGATAATCCTGATTTTAATAAAGAAGTATAAATATCTGTTGCTTTTACAAATCCATCTTTTACTACTTGGCCAACAGTACTAGTATTGTATGTAGTATTATTTCTAGATATTTTTGTAGATACCGCAGTTATTGAAACAGGTGTTACAAGTACTGATGGTACATTTATTCTACCATTATTAGTATAAACATTTATTTTAGGTTTTATTCCTTTTAAAATATAGCTAGTCAATGATACTGTTGCATTTACCATTGATTTAATTGATTTATAAACAGTATTTGATAAATCATCGGTTAATATTGCAGCTAATCCATCTGCAGATGCATCTTGACCACATACAGCAACTTTACCATTAAGATTATTCTTTTTTAGAACTTCAACTACTGCTAATCCTAATCCTTCATTTGCAGCAACAACTGCATCTATTTTCCCACCAGCTTTAGCAAATTGTTGTTCAAATATCATACGTGCTTTCACATTATCCCAATCAGGAACAGATTGGTCATCAACTATTGTACCATTATTTGCTTTTAAATAAGGTCTAATAACTGAATCATAACCTTGTTTAAATAATGTAGTATTAGAATCTATCGGTGAACCATTTAAATAAATAACTCTTGGATTTTTAACATTTTTTCTTTGCAACCAATTAATAATTCCTTCACCTTGTAATCTACCAACTGCCGTATTATCAATACTAACATAATAATCAGCACTTCCACCTAGAGTCAATCTATCATAATCAATAGTTTTAATACCTGATTTTTTAGCTTTTAGTTGTATTTGATATGTGGTTTCTGAATTTAAACCAGTCATAATAAGTACTTTTATACCTTTTTTTATCATTTGGTTTGCTATATCTACAAATTTAGATGCATCGCCATTTGCATTTTGTATATCAACAGATATACCAGCAGTTTTAAATGCAGCTAAAAAAGCGGGTCTATCTATAGATTTCCATCTTGCTAAACTTGATGAATCTGGTAAAATGACACCAACTTGAGGTGCTACTTTAGAATGAATCAATGATTTAGCTTCTTGATTTTGTTTTTTATTATTTAAATATAAATATGTAGCGCCTAAAGTTAATAAAATTATCTTTTTTTTATTATCTATATTCATATATAATAATTCATAAAATAAAAATTGAATTAAATATTTAATTCAATTTTTAGTTATTATTATTAAATGGAAAATAACTATAATTACGATACACAATATTATGATATATTTTCTTATAATAATTATATTTTAACGCAAAATATTGCATATTTATCATCATTACCAATACATAATTTTCAACAAATTCAAAAAGAAAATTATGAATTAAATATGGAAAATTTTAAATTAAGACAAGAATTGATAAAATATAATGAAAATAAAATTCAGATTCAAAATCAAAGTTCTAGTCTTGGACAAATTAAGTTTGTAATTAATAAAGACCCAACTAATTCTGGAACTACAAGTGAAACTAAATGTTGCGGTACTAATACTAATCAAACTAATAGTAATAAAAATCCAAACCAAACACAAATAACTAGGTTCAGATCAATTTTATTCAAACCCAATAATAATTCTTGGTCTGAGGAAGAAATTAAACAAAAAATATCATCTATTAAATCAATTGATGATATTATTGGGTTAGATAATTATTGGGCTAAACTAAGACACAATATTACACTTCAACGTTTGTATTATTTAATTCCACCACTAATTAAATTAAAAAATATGGTAGGACTTGATAACATTAAACAAGATGTATTTAAAAAAATTATTTATTACATTCAAAATCCACATAATGAAGAATATCTTCATACAATTATTTCTGGACCACCAGGGGTAGGAAAAACAGAATTTGCTAAAATATATGCGGGTATATTTGTTCGTCTTGGTATTTTGAAATCAGATAAATTTATTGAAATTAAACGAGATGATCTGGTTGGTCAATATCTTGGTCAAACAGCTCATCGTACACGTAAATTACTAGATGATGCTATGGGAGGAGTATTATTTTTAGATGAAGCATATTCTCTTGGTAACCAAGAATTAAGGGATTCATTTTCTAAAGAAGCCATTGATATGTTAAATCAATATTTAAGCGAACAAAAAGGGAAATTTATGTTCATTATTGCAGGATATGAAGAAGATTTAGATTCATGTCTATTTGGTTATAATCGAGGTATGAAACGACGATTTCATTCCCATTACAAAATTAAAGGTTACGAACCTAGAGAATTAAGAGAAATATTTATTAATAAGATTAATCAAACTCCATTTAAAATTAATATAAATATGGATTTAATTGACAAATTTTTTACTGATAATAAAAAACATTTTAAATATTTTGGAGGTGATATTGAAAAATTAATAAATGAAATCAAACAAGTTCAATCATTAAGAACTTTTAATCTTAATACTCACAATAAAGATATTATTATGGAAGATGTAACACAATCTCTTAAAAATCTTGAAGAAAAAGATAAAGAAAGTTCTATTCCTTATGGAATGTATAATTAAACTTTTATTTTAATTAGACTTTTAATAGCTAGTTCAAATTTAATAACAAGTTTAATATTTGATATTTGACATTGATTAATAATTTCGTATATTGCTAAATTACTATCTGGTTTTGGATAACTAATACCCATTTTTTTTAAATTTTCATATCCTTTTGTTTTATTTTCAATAGGTTGAATATTTATTTTAGAATTTTTAATAATTTGGTCTTTGTTATTAATTAATTTATAAATTATAGTTAATAATTTTGTTAGAGATTTTGCTTGATAAGACCCATCATTTATTACACAATCATTAATTTTACAGTTGGTAAAATTATATTGACCAATATTATCCAAATTAATAAGTTTGTACTCGGATTTTCTTTCCAAATAATATTCATCTGGGCCTGAATTTACTACATTATATTTATCCCAATTTATTATTTTATTTGCTTTTACTAATTTATAACCAAAGTTTGTTTCAGTCGCTAGATATATTTGATTTGTATTCATTGGAATAAATTATTTATGCAATATAATAATTTAAATTCATTTTTTATTTTTATAAATTATTATATATATATGTCTAATTTTTGTAAAATAAAATTCCTTCCTAGAAATATACTTGGTAATAATTATAATAATATTAAAGTTTTAAACAGTAATTATTTACCAATTATTAAAATTAATAAAAAACAAGAAGAGCAAACAGTTGAGACTAATTATTTTAATCAACTTTTACAATTTGAACAAAATGATATAAATTTAGAAATAGCTAATAACAATTCTATTTCTAGTAAAGATGTAACTAAACCTCTTAAAATAGTTTTTGTTGTTGGTGCTTCCACTGATCCATTTTATAAATCTATGTTAAATGGAGCGATGATTCAATCTCAATTTTATGATAATGTTACAATTACCATGGTTGGTGATCCAAATACACAAATATCTATTTTACAAAAAACAATTGATGATAAACCAGATGGGATAATTTTAGATCCAACTGACCCAAAAAAACTTCAACCATTAGTTGATTCTGCTGTTAGCTTAGGTATACCTGTTATTAACATTAATTCTAGTGTTACAAATTTAAATAAAGTTGTTTCATATATTAGATGCGATGATGAAAAAGGAGGTATTATAGCAGCTGATACTATTGCATCCGGTATGAAATATTCATCAAAACAATCATATAATGTAGTTGTTTCTTACACTAGTGATAACGTAATTACTGACGTTAAAAGATTAAACGGATTTCAAAAACAAGTCAAATTAAAATATCCAAAAATTAAAATAATTCCAATTACATCTAATGGTAATCTTTCTACATTTAGTCAAAAAATTAATGAATTATTTGCTAAAAATCCAAAAATTCTTGGAGTATTTGCTATAGATGGAATTAGTTGTACTGGTATGGCCACGACTATAAAAAATAAAAAGCTTCAAGGTAAAATAATTTTGGTTGGTTATAATGCATATCAATCAAATATAGAATTAATTAAATCAAATATTATATCAGCTTTAATTTCTCAAAATCCAGCCGAACAAGCTAAAATTGCAGTTGAAACTTTAATTAATCATATTAATTCTAAACCCAATATTAATAAAAATATTTTAGTACCTGCTTATACAATAAACAAAAATACTTCTTCATCTGATATTGTTAAATATGGATACGGTACAAATTATAATCCAATTATTAAATATGTAAATACAAATTCAATGAATTCATTAAATCCAGGTGTAGTCAATAATAATACAAATATAAATTCTGATATATCCTCCTTGTGTGGTATTAGTTTTGATTATTATGATAATAATGGTAATCTAATACAAAATACTAATTTTGGTTCATATACATCTTTAATTAATGCGGATAAAACATTTAGTGTTACATGTAAAATTAATCCAAATCAAAAATGGTCAGATGGAACACCTATTGATGCAATTGATTTATTATTATCACATGTTATATCTTCTAATAAATATTCAATTGATGCTAATTTAGGAGACCCTTCTAAAGATAAGTCTATTTCCTTTAATAGTCTTAGTTATAATGGACTTTATAATGATTCTGTAATTGGTCTTCCACAATTAAGTGCTGATAAAATGTCATTAACTATCACATTCAAATCATTTTTAAAATATTGGAAATTATTTGTTCCTGGTCCATCACCAGTTCATACATTAGTACATTTAATGAATAAATTAACTGGTTTACAAAATTTAACATCAAATATACAAGCCAAACAAGATTTTTATAATTATTTCATAAATAAAAATACAGAAAAACTAACATTAATAGGAAATATTTGGTCTAATTCATATAATATAAATGAAATAAATGATAGTACAAATCCATTATTATTAGTAGGTAATGGCGGGTATATTATAAATAAGGCTATTGGAAAAAAGTTTGTAATACTTGGTAAAAATCCAAATTACACATCTGGACCAAAATTTGTAGATTCATCAGTTGAATTTTTTAAGGTTGAATTTAATCCTAATCCAATAATAGATTCAACAACTAATTTTGATATATATTTATTAGGATCACAGACTATAGATCAAGTTAATCAAACTAAATCTGATATTGAAAAATATAAATTAAATTATGAAATTAAAATTGGTATTAATGGTGGATACTCACACATTGATTTACGTGTAGCTTCTGCTGACGGTAAACCATATACTGGTCCATTTGCACAATCATCTGATCCTGTTAAAAATACTAAAGCTTTAGATTTACGTAAAGCATTTTTATTAGCAGTACCAAGACAAGAAATTATTGATAAAATAATTAAACCAATAAATCCTAATGTAGAATTTTTAAATACTTTATTTATATTTAATGATTTTCCAAAGTATAATGAGGTTGTTAAAAATTCAGGTGTTTCTAAATATATAGAAGGTACACAAGCAGATAGAACAAATCAAGCATTAAAATTAGTTCAAAAATACTATCCAAATGCAAGTTCTACTAATCAACCTATTCAACTTAAGTTATTAGTACCTGGAAATAGTATAAGAAGAAAAGCAGAAGCAGAATTAATTAAAGCAGAATTAGCAAAAGCCGGTTTTGAAATTATATTAGATATTCAAAATAGTTGGGCACCTTTACTTCGCTCATCTGATTATGATATATTCTTATTTGGATGGTCAAAAACTACTGATATTCCTAATGCTTTGTTTTATACTAAGGGTGGTAATAATTTAATTGGGTATAGTAATCCAGCAGTTGATAAATTATATAATGATTTAGATTTAGAAACTGACTTGACATCACCTACAGCATTATCAAAAATTATTGAACTTGAAAAAAATTTAATTGATGATGCAGTTAGTTTACGTTTATATTATAGTCCAGTTACATATTTGGTTAATAAAAGAATTAATAATTTTAAACCACCTATTTACAATCCATTTTTATGGAATTATTGGGAATTATCTATTAAATATTAAAATAAATATTATTTTGTTATAAAAAAATATTTTGTATTTAATAATAGTAAGAGATAAAATGAATCATTTATTTCATTTGCAAGCAAGTCAACTAAAAAGTTTTTATAATTCATTATCTTTATATAGATCCAAAGACAAATTAGATATGGTATTAGAACCATTACAATCAATGATTCAGTTAGCTTTGTTAAGTGTTACACCAATTGGAACTAAATTAACAATACAAGAAAATATTCTCTATTTACAAGTTCCAGGAGTAACGCAACCAATTAACCGATGGTACCATTCAGATAAAAAAGATGATTTAATATTTTTATTCCAAGTAATTAAAAGATTCATTAAATGGTACAATCCTAAAAAAGATCATTGTGTATCTAATAATGTTGATACAGCTGATTCTTCTGGTTCTACAGTGTCTATTAATAATAGTAACAATAATAATATCAAAGACAAAAAATCATTAAATAAAAAACAAATAGATACTGATCCAAATCCAAATACTTTTAGCAAAAAATCACCAATTGGATTAGAATTATATCAGTTAATTGTTAAAATGAGTATTAAAGGCCTTAATAACTTGATAAAAACTTATAATTCAACAGATAATATTACTATTATACAAGTAATTAATATGTACAAAACTTTATTAGAAAATAATGATCTTAACCTAAATGATATTGATAAGACAGCTAATGAAAAAATTAATATCGATGAAGTTTTTGAAAATATAGTAGAACTATATGAACCAAATATAATTAATTTAATATATAGTTCTTTATTGCTAATTGAGAAAGAAGAAGATCCAGTATTTGTAGATAATTTTATTGAAGGTTTAAATATGATAATGAGTAAAAATAATAAACAAATTCAAAATTGGATTAAAGTAAATTTAAATGTGTAATTAAATTAACATTTAATACACATATTTTGGTATATACAAAGGGGTATCATTATAATAACATCTTGTTTTTCTTGTCATTGCTATAAAAACCATTTGTAAATAATTAATTACCTGTTTTGTTTCATCATTTATATTAAGATTATTTAATTCTAATATAATTGAATTTATTTCATCGTCAATTATTGGATCAGTATCTGTATCTAGATATGGGTATGGAAAAGTATATGAATTTTCTATTTGTGATATTGGTCTTGGTCGCGTTAGTTGGTTTATTGAATCATTTAGATTAATGTTTTCCAAGCGAGTTATTAATTTATCAATACATAGGGTTTGATTGGCAATATCATTTGATTTAGAATTGGTTAGTTCAGTTAGTTCGGTTAGTTTATTGTCTAATACGGTTGAATTATTAGTTATATTTAACTGTTTGAGCTTATTGATGATTTCATCCATTATAATGATAAAATAATAATAATATTATTTTAATTATTCAATTTTTGTAATTGTAAGAGTTCAAAATATTTATAAAATAATTAAAAAAAATTTATTTGTAATATTAATGATAAAATCATTTATTTATTTGATTGGTGGCGGAATAGCTGCTTTTACTTTATCTGATTATATTATGAGTAAATACAATATTAATGGAAGATATTATGCAAATCATATGGTTGCAAATAGTATTGTTGTTTATAATACATATGGAAATATGAAATTAAGCTACAATCTTGGTAATTTATTTTCAAATGTTAACTTGGAATCTTTATACTTTAGTAAATCAATAATTTATAGTTTACATTTGTATCATATGATATGGTATTTTTCAACTCTCAGATATGATGATTGGGTTCATCACTTATTGATGGTTGGTGTATCATTACCTTTAACAGAATTAGTCCCACAGAATCATTTAATAGGTCATTGTTTATTTTTTACTACTGGACTACCTGGTTTAATAGATTATTTTATGTTATTTTTAACAAGAAATAAGTTGATGTCAAGAGGATTTGAAAAGAAAATTAATTCAAAAATAAACCTATGGATTAGATGTCCTGGTTGTATTATGAATGTGGCATTATGTATGAGTAATGTTGTAATGAATTATCATGTAATGACACGTGTTCAATTATTAAGTAGTTTTATTATAATGGGTAGTGTTTACTGGAATGGTATATATTTCATGAATCAAGTAGTTACTGATTATACAAAGTGTTGTAATTATAATATATAAAAATTGAATTTAATACCTACTATTAGTATATTTAACATATATTAATGCACGTTCAATTTAAAAGTGTCGGTAATAAGTCATATAGTTTTGACGTAAATGAAGATGATGAAATATCATCTATAGTCTCTCAATTAGCTACAACTCTTGATACTGATTTAACAAAATCATCTTTTAGAGTTATTTTTGAAGGGAAAATTTTAGAACACACAAAAAAATTCATTGAATTCAAGGATACAAAATCTCCTTTTATTTTTGTTGTACTTAAAAATAAAGTCGAAACTAATACTAGTACAACTAATATTGTACAACCAATCCAATCAGCTCCAGCTTCAACTGTACAATTACAACAAGCTCCGGCTCCAACTGTACAATTACAACAAGCTCCAGCTCCAAACCAATCTATATTTTCTCAACCAGAAACTGATACAAATACAAATACAAAATTAGATGATGTCGATAAATTAAGAGCATCTGTTATTGCTGTTTTATTTTTTATTCGTTCAAATCCTCAACTAGCTGAATTATTTATTAATAATTTTGAATCATTACTTGGTGTTCTTTCATCAAATCAAGTTAAACCTTTATTTGAAAAAATTATTTCAGATTCAGAATCAGATAATAATGACTCAGAATTTACAGATGAATTAACAGATTATTTATCTAATATTCAAATGAATGAAATTAATAATAATGATTCTAATAAAACAGATCAACCAATTAATCTAAGTGAAGAAGATATGGCTAATATTGAAATTCTTGTTAGTATGGGATTTTCAAAAAACTCATGTGTACAAGCATATTTGGTCAGTAACAAAAATCTAGATATGGCTGCTACATTTCTGATGGATAACTAAACCAAACCCTAAATTATTTTATTAAAATATAATAACAAAAAAATTGAAATTATATAATATACATAATATTTAATTTAATATTTTTAATGGATACTTTTATTGATATTAAAAATATTAAAGATACCAAAACTATCGGTCTAATTCGACGTCTTATTAAATGTCAGACTAAGAAATTTATAATTGGACAAGTTAATTATGATATTAATACATTCACTATTAATTTGCCAAGAAATAAATTCGAAGATGATATTTATATTGAGAATCCAGAGCTATTAGAAATTTTACCCAGAGCTTGTTCCATTTTGATGTCAAATAACAAGTTTGTTTGTTTGATGGAAGGACCAACAAAGTTTAGTGGTCGAACTGATATCGACGAAGATCCAGATGAAGGCCAGGATGAATCTAGTGTTAAAACAATTTATAATCATCAAACAATTGTACAGTGGGCTAGTGACAAGCAACTGGAAATTGTTGAAACTGAAAAGGCGAATGGAAAGTTTGCAATTGTTAAATTTGTTAATGTCGAAGGGAAATATATTGTTATGTGTGGTTCTAAAAACTTTCATATTGTTTCTGGGATTGATTCAAATTCTATTGATGAATCAATTCAAAAATATAATTCAAATGATATTATTGTTAGTATTCTATCAGATATCAAGACTAATTTAGTAAAATTAATGAGTGATCCGATTTTAGACTTGTACAATCAAGGATACAGTTTGGTTGGTGAACTTTGTGATGGACAACACTTTACCGATGGTGATAATACTATTAGCTGGTTTGGTTTCTTCCAAAATGGTAATTCTATGGAGACAATGCAAGGTTTGACTTTGCTAAACAAACTAGATATTCAAACAGTTCCATTTAAACTGGTATTTGATACAAATTCCCCGTGCGAACAATTGGACCAAACTTTCTTGAACGCTCGCTGTAAGAATAACGAAGGCGCTGTTCTACGGTGTCGTAATATTCAAACTAATCAAACTATTTTGGTTAAAACAAAATCTGTTTGTTATATTGTTAAGCGATTTATGCGTGAAATTATTAAGAAGGGTTACAAGGAAATTCAATCTATTCAAAAGCGTTTTATCCAAGCACAGAAATATCATGGACTTGATACTAATGCATCTATTCGTATAACAAAACAATTAATTGATTTTGGATTTTGGTTAATGTCTAAACAATACCCGTGCTCAATACTTGGTCACCAACCAGTTTCTTCTGTACGTGGTTCTTTACCCAACGGTTTTAATACTTATTGGAAACAATTTATTCAAGAAACTAACACAAATGAAATTGTAATTGGGTCTGGAGATTTTGGGTTTTTTGATGAAACTATTTATCTTTCCAATACACAGTTATATCCAACACGATCATATGCTGATCCTGCAATTGTTGTTTTTATTCAAGGGCTTCAAGGTTCTGGTAAATCCACTATCGCTGATTGGGTCTGCAAGTATTTGCAAAGTCAACAAAAAATCAATGCCCAATATATCGAACAAGATATGTTTTGGGGTGATACTAATGGGTGCCAAGGAGCTTTATATCATATGATTATGAATAAGATGGGTCCTAAAGTAGTATTAGTTTCTCGTTGTAATGCTAATGAAAAACAATATAAGCGGTATTTAGAAATCATTTCCAAATTACCGTGTGTTGTTACATTTGCTACACCAGAACAAATCGACCCATTGTATTTGATGGTGTCACTAAGTGGAATTATTAACAGATCTAATCTAGGTGACAAGTTAATGGTTGGACGGTTTGAAATTCCAATTGAACAGGTAGTTATGTTTACAATGGATAATTACAAAAATTTTGTACCAGCTACTCAAACCAATACGTTTCAAACTCATAAGATTGATCCAGTATTGAGTGAGGAATCAGTAAAAGCTCTTGTCAATGGACCTGAACATATTATCAAATTTGTTCAATCTAATTACATATTATTAAATAATTTGAGAGTACCAGTTGAAACTATTGGGACTAAAATTGTAGAAATTATTATGGGTCTAACAAACAATACGAATAATACAAACCCACATATTGTTACACCAACTAATCCAATTTATATTGGAATGGCAGTTAATGATACTGACAAGAAATTTTTATTAGAATTTGTAAACAAATATTATATGGGAAATGTATCTAATGATCCATCTATTTCATATACTGATTATATTCATCATTGCACACAAGTTTTTATTGGTCCTAAAGGAAAGATTCCTACTGATTATCAATTAATTCAACCTGGACAAACCGTGTGCGCAGAAATTGATGCATTAGTAATTCGTAAGAAGGATATGGCTTCTGCTTTTCGTATTAATAATGTGTCATTGAATACACCAAATCAGCCTCATATTACCGCTAGAATTCCTATTAATGAAAAGCCAATGTGTTCAAATAGTTTTGTTGGATTAAATGATTCTACAGTAACTATTATTGATTTTCATTACAAGTTGAATTTGACTGGATTTTGGGCTTAAATTAATTTATAATAGATTCGTTTGATATGTTAAATTAATTAGTCAAAACTTTTATTTAATAAAGTATTAAATAGATATTTTGCAATAATTTTATTAGTTTCTTTATCTTTTTCCGGTAAATCTTGATATTTAGTATTGACTAATAAATTTCTACGTTTATCATTTAGTGGTTTTGATGGTTTATGGTAAAGTTCTGGTAATAGTTCAAATGGTTTACAATATTTCCACCAGATATAATTTATACACCATCCTTTATGAACTAAATCAGAAGCTTCATCTAGCGTATAATTTGAATCAATATTTTCAAGTAACAAACCAATTGATGTTGCCATATTATCATAACCAAAACTACCTCTTTTTAATGGAAAATATTTCCATTTTAATTTAACAGATAGTTCTTTATGAGTTAAATATACTAATTCATCTAATCTAACATCATAAAATTCTTGATTATAATAAAAATATCCATTAGCTGTTTGATATGTCATAAATTATCAAGTAAATAAAATAAATTAAAATAATAAACATTCAATTTTTAAAAATCATATCAATAATTGAATATGAGTTATATTATCACAAGATTCGATAATGAAGTTATCGAGAATTGCAACATCAATATCTTGTATTTGTATTAGAATGGTGTCTACAAAGTAAGAGCTAATAAAACCTGCTTTACATGTGATAAGTACGTGCAATTTTAATATCCTATGCGGTTAATTTTTAAATATGATTATATACATTATTCAAAGTTACATTAAATAATGAATTTTCATTTGATGGTTTAATTAGATGTTTATACAATATACTTATTTTATAATTACATAATTTAATTATTATCAAATAATTTGTTATTAAGTTAATTTATTATATATTGTTCCATTATATTATTTTTATATATGAGTAATACCAATTTATTACTAGATGTGAAATATTTAATAAAAAGTAATAATTACTCCTTATTATTAAAATAGATTTTCTATATTACTATATAATATGTCAAACATTTGTAAAGTTAAATATTTACCAAAAAATATAGTTGGCAATAATAATATAAAATATTTGAATACTAATTATTCTAAAATTGTTTCATTTAATAAAAATAAATATGAACAAAATATTGAATCTATTTATTTAAATCATTTAACTAATTTTAATAATTTTTTACACTTTGATGAAAAACTAAATGATATAGTTATAAACCCAATTGATTCAACAGCACTTCAAACATTGATTGATTATAATATCAATTTAGATATACCAGATATTAATAATAATTCTAGTGCTAAAAATTTAACCAAAGATGTTTTATTTATTTCTAACGATGATGAACAAGGAGGTGCAGAAGCAGCTGATGCAATCGCAACTGCTATGAAATATTCATCTAAAAAATCATATAAAATTATTATTCTTTATAATGGAAAGTTACCTAATAACATTAAACAATTAAACGGATTCAAAAATCAAATTAAATTAAAATACAAACAAATTACAATTGTTTCAACAAACACGCTTGTTAGTGTTAGTACACTTAATAGCATAATTAATAAAAATCCAACTCTTAATGGTATATTTGCAATTGATAAATCAAGTCTTTCTATAGCTGTTCAAGTAATAAATAATAAAAAACTTAATGATAAAATTACTTTAGTTAGCGGGTTTGATGAAACTCGCACAATTACTTTAGACTATTCTAAAAAAGGGTTAACTGTTTTACCTGATTTATCTGGTTATAAAAGTCCGGTTATTTTATATCTATCTGGTAACAATTTCATTACATTTAATGTTAAATTACTGCCACCAAAATTAACTGAATTAGATCTAAGTGATTGTGGTTTAACTTCTCAACCAGATTTATCATCATTTTCATTTCTTAAAACTTTATCTCTAAATAATAATCCTTTATTAAGAAGAATCAATATAACACTGTTAACTAAATCCTTAACTAGTTTAAATCTAAAAGACTGCAAGTTAACTGTCCAACCACAATTAAAGTCATTCACACTTCTTAAAACATTAGAACTTGGAGGTAATAATTTTACCTATAATTCAGTATTGGTACCTTCATCTACACAAGTCATTTATGATCCTGCTCCTACTACTTTACCTTATGTTCCCATTATGACTGGTGATAATAAAATACCTGTTTCCTCATATGTAGGTACAACTTCTAATGGTGCACCATTTAGGGCTCTGGTGCCTACTAACTTTAATGGTACGCTCTTTCTCTACACACATAGCTACCGCCCCAATATAAATATACCAGCTGGAATACCAGGTTATGGTAGTTACCAGATTACCAATACCCCTGAACCATTTCCAGGCAGAAACACAAATGTTGCTAGTTGGCTTTTAGCTCAAGGAATTGCTATTGCTGGTTCAGGTTTATCTAGACAAGGATGGTCGCCTGAAACAGAAATAAAAACTAATGTGGAACTTGTAGCGGCTTTTAAGGCAAAATACCCTAATACAAAGAAGGTCGTGGCATGGGGTTCTGATGTGGGAGGATTTATTACTCAGCTTATGGTTGATCAAAATCCAGGAATGTTTGATGCGATGATATTGATGGATACTTTTTCTAACGATGTTATATCATCTTTAGATTATGTTACTGATGTATTATGGGGGATTAAAACATTTTTTGATCCAACCATCAAGGGTTGTGGTTATACAACTGGGGCAGCCGGTTATGAAGAAGCAATAACTGATATTGTTAAAATTTTTACGGTACTTAGTAAATTGCAAGCTGCAATATCTACTGGAGCATGGCCAGATACATCTTCTGCCACCGGAAAGGCACTAGCAGCAGCAGGTGTTCCATCAAGATCTGCACTTTTATTTATTGGCTTAATTGCAGGTGTACCTACCAAAAGTGCACATTTTGATAGTTCTACTGGGCCTGATGGTGTTTTTAAACTAAATTTTCCCCTTGTTATATCACCTGTTTTGGCTATTTTAGAAAATTTCGTAACTGCTTTAGTATTTGGTATCTTATTGATTTATGATCTTGAAAACCAAATGGGTGGTATATTTATCGATAATACCAAACGGGAGTACAAATTAAGCGATAATGATGCGATTATTTATAATGTTGCACTTAGTGGATTGGATGTAATCAATGCAATGCAAGGAGCACTCAGTCTAAATAATCCAAATGCACCTAGATGGACCGCTGATACAACCACAGTTGCCAAATTAAAGGCCTTAAGATTAACATCTGGTAATATCACCATTCCTACAGTAACCATGTATGGATTATACGATCCTCTTTCTTTAGCTAAAAGTACTCAATGGCTTACTGAACAATGGAATACCAATCGTACAGAGAATGATGAAAATATGTATGCTGAATTCATTGTTATACCACCGAAAAATTATACAACATTTAATACTACAGGAGCGCCTATAACTAGTACAGCTGCACCCCCTGGAACGAATAATTCTAACTTTACAACAGACCAATTACTTGCAATTATTAAGGTTGCAAATGATGCTGCAACAAATGGCATGTTTAATAATAATGATATACAGAAACTTCGCAAAACTACACCTGGGTTCTATTATGCAGAGGAAAATACCACAAGTGTACCCGGAGTTTCATATAATGAAATTGTTCTGGGAATGCAATTGCCAATGACTGGAACAGCTAGCCGGGGTATTAATACTGCACCTCGCGCAGCGAAGGCATATTTTGATTACGTTAATACAAAAGGTGGTATACATGGTCGTAGAATCAAGCTTGTAGTTAAAGATGATACTTTTGTTCCTGCAATGACAGTTAGTACTGCTAATGAATTAATTAATGAAGACAAAATATTTGCATTTTTTGGATGTGTTGGAGAGGCTAATCATGCAGCAGTAATCAAAGATATCAATCGTCAAAATATTCCTGACATCTTTGTAAATAGTGGATACAGTGGTTTTTATTCCGATCCAAAGAAGTATCCAAATACTTTTAGTGGATGTGGCTCTTACACAGTTGAAGCAAAGATTCTTGGTAAGTATATAATAGAAAATTTTCCAGATAAGAAGATTGGTATTTTGTATCAAGCAGATGTTATCGGTACAAATTCTCTAGATGGATTCAATGCTGTTGGACTCAAATTTGAAACAAAAGTTCCATATGCATCCGGTTCTCAAACTACTGTAGTTGCAGCCGGATGGATTACTAAATTAAAAGCCGCTAATGTTGATATAGTAATTATAGCTGGTGTTTCTTCAGCAACTTCTGCTCTTTTAGGGGTTGCAGCCCAGCTAAAATATGAACCACAATGGGTAATAATGAGTAGTGGTGCAGATGCAACAACAATCAAACTTACTGGTATTCCAGTAGGAGTTCTATTTAATTCAATTTCAGCTTCATATCTTCCATCACTTGACGATCCAGATGATGAATTTATTAAGGTATTTAAGCAACTCATTGATCAAGCCGTTCCAAATAATAGTTGGGGCGCTAACATTATGCAAGCTATGAACAGTGCTTATCTCGCAACTTCAGCACTTATGGGAGTTGGAAAAGATCTAACACGCGCCAAATTAATTGATTACCTTGAAAATAATGGTTCAAAGTTAAGCAGTGCAGCATTCGGACCACTTAGTTATTCAAAGTCAACACATGAAGGATTCAATAGTTTCTGGGTGGGAAAATATGATGTCAACGGTATTCTCAAACCAATTAATGGAAAACAAGTTGTCTACACAACTGATTCTGGAAATGGCCCAGTAACTGTTTCTAACTATAAACGTCCACCAATCGTTCCACTGATTTCATTAGGAGATGACTGTACAGCTGCTGATGTAGCAGCAAATAAAGTTGCTAAAGGTCGTGGAGTAGAAGAGTCTGATTTGACATGCATGGTCGTACCATCAGGTTCATACGAAGGAAAAACAAAATGGTGGTATAAGGATGTAAAGCCTCTAAAGACTATTGAATGGATTATTCCAGAAAAACTAGGTGGTAGATACTCAATTACAGGTTATGCAATCAGCGACACATTAAAGGCCGAACGCTTGCTCAACGATTACACAACAGCATTCAAGCAAGATGCAGGCGTTGGACTTAAAGTATTCCAAGAAATAAAAGCTAATCCAGAAACTGTTTTGATGACTGGTTTAGAAATGACTAGTCGACTTTACTTAAACAAGTCACAACTTAATCTTCTTGATTCCACTCCAATTGCAATGGTTCCTCTTGAATACTATGCGATTGTTGTACTAACCGACTCTAAGTATCTCAACTTAAAGCAACTTATGGATGATCTAAATGCTAACCCAAAAGATGTTGCAATTGCCGGCGGTACTAAGGGTGGAATCGAACACCAGATAATTGGTCTTCTTGCACAAACTTTATATATTGACCCAACAAAGTTGAACTATAATGTTTACTCAAGTGGACCTGATATTATTAATTCACTTTTGAACAATGAAACTCAGGTTGGTATAGCTAGTACATTTGATTTTGAACAGTCTGTAACATCTGGAAAGTTACGTTATCTTGGAGTTTCATCAGCCAATACAATTTCTGGTATCAATGCTAATACATTCGTTTCACAAGGTTACGACATTGTATACGGAAACTGGCATGGGGTAATGGCGCCAGCTAATATTTCAAAGGCCGATTATACCAACTTTATCAAGGTAATGGACATCATGCGTATTTCACCTTCTTGGAAGGAAAAGGTCAATAAGAACAATTGGAATAACGAATTTGTAATAGGTCACCGATTCAAATCATTTCTTGAGAATAATATTCTAGAAACAAATAATGTATTAAAAAGTCTTGGATTATAATTTGATTAAGTTATTAAGTTATTCAAAGACAACTCATTAATGATTTACTAATGAGTTGGTAAAATGAATACTAGTGGTCCACCAATTGGAACTGATGCTAGTGAAAAGGTTCAATAATAAAATGATATAATATACATTTAGAGTTTGTTTATTTATAACTATTTAAAATAATATTAATAATTATAAATAATATATGTACTTGAGAATATTTAACCAAGTTAAAAAAATTATTCCAAAAATTTCAGAAACGGAATTAATTGCATTAAGATCTGGTGGTGTTAGTATTGATAGAGATATTTTTAGTGGTAAAATTTATTATGAAAAATTAGCTAAATTAGACCAAGATACTAGTACAAAAACAAAATTAGAAACATCTAATAATTTTTTAGCTCAAACAAAAAATATTCTTAGAAAATATGGTGATAATAAAGTGTATCCATCTTCCCATATTAAAAACATAATGAACGATCTAGGTGAAAAAGGTTTTCTTGGAATGATTATTGATAAAAAATATAATGGGAATAGACTTGATATTTCAACTCAAACTAAAATTCTTACAATGATGGCATCTTATAATCCTTCGCTAGCCGTTGTTACAATGGTACCTAATTCATTAGGCCCGGGTGAATTATTACAACATTATGGAACTGATAAACAAAAAGATAATTATTTACCAAAACTAGCTTCTGGTCAGGCTATTCCTTGTTTTGGATTAACAGGACCTAATAATGGCAGTGATGCAACTGGTTCAATTGATTGTGGTACATTGAAAGAGATCAATGGTAAGAAAGTTATTGAAATAGAGTTAAATAAACGATATATTACTTTGGCTCCAATAGCTGATCTAATTGGTATTGCATTTAATTTAAAAGACCCAAATAATTTACTAAAAACTGGTAAATCAGGTATTACATTAGCATTGATTGAAAAGAATCATCCTGGATTAAAACAAGAAACTTTTCATAATCCCAATGATGCTGGTTTTCCTAATGGGACATTAAAAGGTCAAATACAAATTAATTTAGACCAAATTATTGGCGGTGAAAAAATGGCAGGTAATGGATGGCAAATGTTAATGGAATGTTTAGCTGTTGGTCGCGGTGTAAGTTTACCTGCAAGTGCAAATGGTACATCTAAAGCTATAACTTTTGGTATTTTAAATTATATTCAACATAGAGAACAATTTAAAATGCCTATTGGTAATATGCAAGGAGTTAGAGAAAAATTTTTAGAAATGTTTTATAATACATGGATAATTCAGTCATCTGTTAGATTTACATCACATATATTAGATAGTGGAACTGTTCCTTCGGTATTAACTGCTATAATGAAACAACAAACGACCGAGAGAGCTAGAAAAGTATTATTAAATGGAATGGATATATATGCTGGTAGTGCAATATGTATTGGTCCAAATAATTTTTTCACTAAATTTTATAATTCAAGCCCTATTGGTATAACAGTAGAAGGTTCTAATGTATTAACACGTAGTTTAATTATATTTGGACAAGGATTAAATAAATCTCATCCATACATTTATAATGTATTTGATTCAATACAAACTAATGACTTGAAAAAATTTAAAAAAGAATTCAATAATATGGTTAATTTTAGTACCAATTTATATTTTTTAAGTATATTATCAACTGATACCAAAAATATTAATAAAAGATTAGAACAATTAACTGAAAGATATGCAAACTTGGCTAATTTTGTAGCTTTATTAGGTGGTAAAATTAAATCAGAACAAATGATTTCTGGTCAAATGGCAGATATTTTATCTAACATATATTTGGCTAAAAGTTTAATATGGTTCCATAATAATTTGGAAGTAGATGTTCCTGTTGAAATTCGTGATTATTGTATTAGAAAATTATGTGGAGAAGCTGAACAAAAAATTAATTTAGTGATTGATAATTATCCAAATAATTTGGTAAAATCATTATTAAAACCAACCCAATATAATATTAATAATTATTTTGATAATGATTTTAAAAATGAAAACAACATATATGAAACTATAATTAAGAATAATGATATACACAATTTATTAAAAGATAATATTTTCATAGAAGGTAGTATTATTGAAAAATTAGAAAAATTAACCCAACTTAAAAAGCTAAATGAAAAAGAAAAATATAATGATTTATATAAACAAGTTATTAGTGTTGGCGAATATAAGATAAATGTTTGAACTCTTAATAACTAAAATTAATATTTTAATTTAATTAGCTTAAAAAAATAATAATATTTGGTTATAATATATAATGGGAACCAAAGGAATTTATGTTTATAAATACAAAGGTATTTACTATATTTTTTTTAGTAGTCATGATTCATACTTATCGTGTTTAGGAAATAGTATTGTTGAAGATATTAAACGAATAATTTCTAATGATCAAATAAAACTCATAAAAGATTTAATTCGTTGTATACCTTTAACAAATGGTAAATATTCTGAAGGCGATAGGCATTTTCCATCAATTCATGATTCTATTAAATATTATGATTGTTATTCATATTATACTTCATCAGAAGAACCCGGGTGTGCTATATTTGTTGAATATGTATATATTATTGATTTTGATAATAATAAATTTATAGTTAAACAAAATGATGATAACTGTTATAAATTTAATTTATTTAATATACCAGATAATTGGATTGAAATTCTTGAAAGTAGAGATTCATACGATGATAAAGAAGAAAATAGCGACAATGAAGAAAATAGTGACGATATAGAAAATGTCGAAATTTTAGATGAGGATACAGATGAAGATATTAAATTAAAAATTAAAATATTAGAAGCCAATATTAAAATCTATAAATTAAAATTAAAGTTAAACAAATAAGATGTTTATTTAATATGTAATTATATAAAGATATTATATATAATATCTTTAATATGTACAAGTTCTTTTTTTTATTTTTACTTTCAGTCTGTAATACAATGCCAGTTAATATTTCAGCCAATTTTTTAGAAATTAATCCAATTCTTGACGGTAATATTAGTATTAATGAATATTCATACGCGTCACCATATTTTGTTAATTTTTCAGAATCTGGATTTTATTGGAATGGTGGAATAAAACGGTTAAATACAACCAATGATGATCATTCTGGATTTATGTATTTTGGATACACAAACACAACTTTAAATATAGCATTTAATATGAGTGATAATTTTATTGATTATTATGATGTCATAAATTGTTTTCAAAATGATGGTGTTGAAATCTTTATTAATGGTGATTTAGTTAATAATGATTTTGGTAATTCTGGTAATCGTGAAGGATTTCAATTAGTAGTTGATGCTGTTGGAAATAAAATGACAAATGTTGCAAATCAACTAAATTTTAATAACACAATGTGGAATGTATCTACTCAAATTACTAGTTGGGGTTATATTATTGAAGTAGAAATACCATTATATTTAATAGATACATTAGATGGGCCTGGAGAAAAAGCTCCAACTATAAATTCAACAATTAAAATAAATATTGCATTTAATGATAATGATCGTAATATATCAGCACAAGATGCACAAGGAGCATTATGGTTAAATCCATTACGCGAATCACCATACACTGTTAAAGAAATCGGATGGCCTGTTGAATTATTTTTTCTTGATCGTGTTTTAACAACTACAACTACGCAAGCAACTACAACTACAACTCCAACTACTACAACTCCAACTACTACGCAAGCAACTACTACAACTACTACGCAAGCAACTACTACAACTACTACGCAAGCAACTACAACTACTACAACTCCAACAACTACTATAACTACTACAACTCCAACAACTACTATAACTACTACAACTCCAACTACTACTCCAACTCCAACTACTACGCAAGCAACTACAACTCCAACAACTACTACGCAAGCAACTACTACTCCAACTCCAACTACTACGCAAGCAACTACTACAACACCAACTATAGCTACGCAAGCAACTACTATAACTATAACTACGCTAGCTACGCAAACAACAAACTCAACAAATATGACAAATACCGCATTATCAGAATCAAAAAGTACTTCTAATAAAGTATATATTTATGCACCAATTTCTAGCATCATTGCAGTTTTTATAATTTTAATTACAATATATGTTTATAAAAATAAAAAAATAAATAAAGTTAAACAAGTTAATAAAACTGATGAAAATATAAATAATACAGAATATGATATAAATACTTTAACAAATGATAATAAAATATATGCGACACCGATATTAAGTATATATGATTTTTATAATACTAGTGTAGAACAAAACACAAATAATGCATATGATATAGCTAATTGTAATAATAATCAAAATATTTCTTATGAAATGGCAAAAAATGGATCAAATGATAATAATGAATTGTATGGATTTATTGGAAATATAAATTCTTATCTCGATATTGAAACTAAATAAATAAAATATTTTTAAACAACTAACACCTAACAAGGCCGTGAGAATTTGTTTGCGGTGTATTAATCACAATCTTACCTGAGTCACCATATTGAAGATTCTTATCAGAATTTTCAATATGAAAGAAGTCATCTGTATGAAACTTGTTAAATCGAAAGCTTGGATAGCTATAATAAATATCATTTATTTGAGTTTTCCTATTAGAATCAAGTAGTTTGTCTAGTTGAGTATTCGTAATAAATAGTGGATTCGAAATCTCTGCAAGGGAAATAACATATAGCCCATGATAAGTTATCCGTTTATCCATATTATAAAATCGGATGTTAAATAACATCAAATGGTCTAATTCACATTCATAACGCGGATTGTTAAATTGTTGCTTAAGAATTGCATTAATCTCATTAATTTGCCGCGATTGTTTATCAATTATTTGTTTGGTTGTTGCTTGTTTGGTATTGACATCATATGTTGACGATGAAAATATAATAGTGTATCCAAAAGTAGCCATTAAATTTTATATTGGAATAGTATAATACGTTAATAATTTCAATTTTTATTTAATTAAAAAATGTGAGATTAGGGTAAACAACTTGTAATAATTTCTTTGTTCATATGTAAATTCCTTGGTGCTTTATTCAAAATATAAAATGAATAATTAATACTGAATATTTTTAATTAATATTAATAGTAATGGTTTTTGCTGTATACCTACCCCATAAAAATATATAATTAAAATTTCAATTAGTTTTATCGATTAATTTAGATTTTAACTTGGTTATTTCAGCTTCTAATTCTAATATTTTTGCTTTTATTCTTTCATTTGCTACTTGTTCCTTATTTTCATAAACATATACATCATTTGTTTTGACTATATCAATCCAATTATCAGGTATATCAAATAAATTAAAAGTATAACGTTGTTCACCATATTTAGTAATTATAAATTCATCTTCATCAAAATCTATTATATAGACATATGAATTATATGGTTCTTCATTTGATGTATAATAATCATAAGTATCGTACGAATATATTGAATCATATATTGAATGAAAATATTGTTCCCCATCTCTATCTCTATTTTCAAATGGTACACGTAATAATTGTTCTTTATATTTTTTTGTTTTTTTATAATAAACCATTCGGTTTATATCATCTACTACTTCTTTTCCTAAACCTTCATAATATGAATCACTACGATTCTCATAAATATAATAAATTCCTTTATACTTAAAAACTACATAACCATGAGTACCCATTATATTATGATATAAAATAAAATTATAAAAATATACTCTTTGTAATTTGAGAAATTATTCTGATCCAATTGTTTCATCAGATTCACTTGATTCACTGTATTCTATTGATTCAATTGATTCAATTGATACACTTAATTTACGTGAATTTTTTAGTTGATTAGGTTCATTAGTAGTTTCTTTAGATTGAACAGTAATCTCTTTAGATTCAACTGTAGATTGTTCAGATTCAGAAGATTGTTCAGATTCAGATACATTGTCAACCTCTTGTAATTCAATTTCTCTATCAGCTGTAGGACATGTTGTATCTTCATACATATAAGTATTATATTCTGGTTTATTATCATCATCAAATAAATCCCAATCAATTTTAGTATCTAAAAAATCAAAAATGAGTTCCTGAATATCTTTATCAATATATTCAGATTCATAATCTTCATCTATATCATAACCAGATTTTTCATCATAACCATAACGATTATCATGATAACTAGCATATGAACCTTTCTTTCTACCTTTCAAATCAATACTTTTTTCTTCATTATTATATTCATTTGAATAACTAATATCATCAACTTCAAAATTATATTTGATAAGTTTATAGTTTGTACCACTATATTTCATTTTTCTACATAATTGACTAATGAATAATTCATGATAATATTGTCTACATGATTTATTACCATGTAAACATAATTGTATAAGATAACCTAATTTATAATCAGCATCTTTATATTTTGTTTCAATAAATTCTTTACTAAAACATTCCATTTGATCATATTGTTTGATTTTTTCAATATCATTTGTATCATAATAGTCATATTCCAATTCATCATCGCCGTAACATTTGAAATTCCACATATTTAATTGATTATAAATAGATTTTTTAATATTTTGATAATCTATTTTGACACCATCAAGAATAAATATTTGATTTTTCATATTAATAACAGTAGTAAAAACTGCATTATTAGTTTCATTTGATTTACAAACAAATGTATATTCGGAATCAGAATTATTAAACCATAGTTTAATAAAATTATTATAGTACTCGATATCATTTGCAAATTTATTAGTATATTTATACCATATAAATAATCGTTCATCTGCTATGAATAATACTAGTGTGTTATTTGGGTTATTTGATTTATATATTAAATTATAATACTGGTCCATTTAATTGATATTAATTTATTTATATTATATGCTTTATTCATTTTTTCTAGAAAATACAATTGGTAAGTTATAAAATAGTATGATCAGTATTCGTATAAGAATGTTCCATTATTTTAGCTCCATGATATAAACACTTGGGATTAATATAAAGTAATATTGACCTGACCCATAGTATTATATTTATTTTTAAATTAAATTTACTTAGATTGGGTTTGAGGTTGAGATTTACCACAGCTGTATTTGTCCTTAATATGACATGAACAGCGAATAGGACATGAAACAACATCATAAACAAGAAATAACGGCCAACACATCCATTGACATTCGCGGCAACACAATTGAGTTTTTTGTGAGTCTGTCATATTGTCAGAATTTACATCCAATGCATTGAAACAATCTTTAATTGAATGATCTGTATGCTTGAATATTTTAAAAGGCTCAATGTCAGGATTGGTGTTGATACGGCAACAAATGGTCGGCTGGGTAGTAATAGTAGTGGTTTCAGTTTGGCTAGACGACATTACAAATATAATATTTGGTATATTGCAATTAAAATTTCAATTTTTTGCCTTAAAAATAGCTCCCAGGGCGCGTGGGAAAGTTATATAACTTATATAACTTTTAAAAAATATATAAGGAAATAAATTCTAGGTTATATATATAACTTTACCAGCTTTATGGAACATTTATGTAAAGTATGTAATAAGACATATTCGTCATATCAAAGTCTATGGATTCACAATAAGAAATACCACAAACCAAATAATCCTCAGAAATCCTCATCCCGTCCTCAGAAATCCTCATCCCATCCTCTAGATTCCTCATTAAATGAATCTGAAAACAAAAAAAAACTAACTTGTGACATATGTAAAAATATATTTTCTAGAATTGATAATCTTAAAAGACATCAAATAAAATGTGATAAAAATAAATTTGAAAAATATGACCAAGAATTAGAAACACTTAAAAATAAAGTAAAAGAATTAGAGAATAAAAAAACCAATACTAAATCAACAACTAATATTAAAGTGAATGGTAATTTATTTAATAGTGGTAATAAAATGGATATTGGTAATAAATTTGTAATTAATAAAACTGGTACTGAAAATATTGATCAAATAACTTATAATGAAGTCAGTACAATATTTGATAATGAAATATCTAGTGTAATCAAATTAATTGAATTAGTTAATTTCAATGAAAATAAACCAGAAAATCATTCTTTCTGTTCAACAGCATTAGAAAGCCCATATTTATCTTTTTATAATACTGATACTAATTCAGTTAATAAAGAACGTAAAAGATATTTTTTTGAAGAAGTTATTTGCAAAAGTATACAGAACCATGAAATATTATATAGTAAATTTAAGAATAAATTTAATTCAGTTAAAAGAAAACAAATAGAAGATAATATTTCAAATTTGAAAAAAATAAAAGAAAATACTTTTTCCAGTAAAATAATGGGCGAAATGATTCGTAATCTTAATTTATTATCATATAATAACAGAGATCTAATTCAAGACACATGGTCTGGCTCTAATAAAAAGTATGATCATGATAGTGATGAAGAATTTATGGCTATGATGTTAGATGATCCAACTACACAAAAAATAATTGCAGAAAATAAAAAAAAGGAGAATAAAATAAACAGTGAAGAGTCTAATAATGAATCAGAATCAGGAACTGATGATGAAAGACCTGTTTTATTATTACCATATAGTCGTGTAAAAAGCAAATCAAAAAAAAATATTGTTGTATAACTTTAATTCGTCACTTGATAGTATCACAATAAAAAATTGAAAAAAATAAACTATAAGATATGTAAAATAAAAGTTAATGGAAAATAACAGTGATAATCAACTAAATTACCAACTGATGCACTCCGTGCAAATGTATTGGAATACTATTGCTTATACCATTAATGAAGTTAAGACCAACATGCTCGCTGAAAATCTCATTAACGATGAGTTTAATTCACAAGTATCTGAATTAATTACTACAGCCAAGGAATGCTCAACTCTTTTTGGGAAGAGTATTTTGGAGTTAGAGTTTAAGACTCATTATTATAATTCAGAAAAGCTGTTTTATCATCAATTGAAGGATGTGATTACAAATCAGAATTTTTTGGAAAATCTTCAAACTCTAGTAACAAGTGAAAATGCTATGGGAACTCGCTATTTTGTGGCATTTCTGTACGCGATTGGACTAGACCACATTATTCGCTAATCAATTTAGTGGATTCAGTTTATTTATAATTATTGGTATTTTTACCTTATATAAAAATTAAATATTGATGTTTAATTAGTAATTTTTAAATATACACTAAAAACATGAACAAGTTTATTAAATTAAATTTATTTTAAAATATTAACACAAATAGTTTTTATCTTCAGTATTGTGTGCACATTTATTACGTGCAATATTATACAAAGTACATGGGCCGCACAATAGTGATGATAATGGTAACGTAATAGGTAGACAACAACAACTATAACAACCAAATGTTGTGTATGAAGTTCCAACATCGCGGTCCATATCCATAACAAGCATATTTCCAAATTCAGTGCAATTAAGTGGATACCTTTCTGCTGTGGAGTTACAGGTGCACCATTTTTCACAAGAATTTTTATGGGCGTTAATAGCACTTTGTTTACGGTTTTCATCGTGGTATGAAATAATCGGTTGATTAGTAATAACTTTATGCGAATTGTTCATACATTTTAATAAATAAATATAATTAGTAAATAATTTTCAATTTTTATTGTTTGGAAAAATTGAAAAATTATATCTTATATAACCAATAATATAAATAGGTAATGCCTCGTATTAGTAACAATAATAATAAGCAGGACCAGTGTGACGAGTACGGATGCTATCCGGGTGTTCTTACAAAATTCGCATTTGATGATACCAAGAGGGGTTGTGATGATTATCAATTCAGTGGTAAAGATAGTGCGCTCAGTCCTTGTGGTAGCGGTTGTTGTATATTTTGTGTTCCGGTTGCATTTGTATTAGATATTGCATTTTGTATTCCTTGTTCAATTGGATGGGGAGTAAATAAATGCAAGAACAAATGCCATAACAAATGCAAAGTCAAGCCAAAGCCCGTAATTACTATTCAACCGCACTCACAACATTAAGTTAGTTTATAATAAACATTAAAAATAATAATGTCAAAACAAAATTAAAAGCAAATGTACAACCATAATACATAAATGCACAACTCATTTGATTTAAATAATATTTATCCAAATTAAGTGCAGTGTCAGACAAATAACTAAGAGTATTTGAATAAAATGCTCCGCGAATAATCCAAATAGTTATGATTGCAACACCATAAAATACGTATACACAAGGATATGAAGTATTTTTAGTTTTATAAATTGTTAATATCATACTAATATAATAGAACCAGTATAAAAAATCACCAACTGATAAAACATATGCGCTATATGTATGGTCATCTTTATTACCTAAAATAGATACATTAGAATGTGTATTTGTATTGGCACTGGTTGTATTTGAAATATTTAGCCATGGTTCAGTATTATTATCAAAATTCACAAAATCTAAATTAGTGCTATTAGTGTTATTATATAAATCCATTCCTTTAATTGCATCATTGATATAATTATTAGAAATATGTATCATCGCATCAAAATAAGCAGAACATCCGATAATAGATAATATAGATAGTACAAAAAATCCAAGAAAAAGTTTCCGTTTAATTATTTTTTTATTGGTACGGAACCAATTACAAAATCTATTATTACTCAAACTACTAATATGACTTAAATAGCTAACACGACTAATGTTAACAATGTGTTGCGTACGTGTATTATCAGAATTAAAATCCATTAAATTATTTGGAATTGATATAACATAACTGCGTTGACTAGAATAATCAACTGTATTAGGTAATGGTGGTAATATAATAGGTATTGTTATTATCTTAACCTTTTTAAAATCCGGATCGATTTGAGAACGACATATCGGACATGTATTATTTTGTAGTTCCCATGATTCAATACACTCTTTATGAAATATATGTTGACATGTTAGTGTTTTAGTATTAGCTTTCATCTTTGTCAAACAAATTGGACATGAATCAGAAAAATTCATAGAATCTAACGATCCAATAGATATACTATCATAATTAATTTTATTAATTTCGCACATACCAATATTAGATTATAATAATATATCTAATTATTTTCAATTTTTAGTGATTTTTATTATTTTTCAAAAATTACACCTATATTCAAATTTACAGTTATAAAAAATGAAATTATTATTTTCAAATATTAAATAATTCAAATATAATGTCACAAACAATAACTAATAAAGCAAATATAAGAATCAGTAAGACATTAGCATGGGTTCTTAGACATAATGCAATTAATTTGGGTTTATTAATTGATTCAGAAGGTTATGTTGAGTTGGATCAAATGTTAAAATTAGAACAATTTAAGGGTGTTACTAAAGAAACAATTAATCAAATAGTTGAATCAAATAATAAACAAAGATATCAAATAAAAATAGTTAATAATAAAGTAATGATTAGAGCAAACCAAGGACATTCAAAATCATATCAAAATATTTTAGATGATAATGAAATGTTAACGCTTTTAACTAAACCTCTTGATAATTGTATTCATGGAACAACTCTTGAAGCTTACCAAAAAATTAAAGAATCTGGTTTAAATGTAATGGGACGTGTTCATATACATTTTGCAATTGGTAATCCATCGGAACCAAATGTTATTAGTGGTATACGAGCCAACTCAAAAGTTCTTATTTATATTGATATGAAAAAAGCAATGGATGATGATATTCAGTTTTATATTTCATCTAATAATGTAATTTTATCAAAAGGTCATAATGGAATAATCCAACCTAAATATTTTAAAAATGTTTTAATATTAGCTTAAATATTAAATCGAATTATTATAATACTTTTTATTTTATAGATGGTAAATTTTTAACTACCTAAATTAATTTTATATTTCTATAAATTTCTTTAATTAAATGAGTTAAATTACCATTAACATTATTATTATTAGGTATATTTATTGAGTGGTAAATGTTTAAAATTGTATCATTAGAAATTTCATAGATTTTACAAACATAATTGGGAAATACATTTCGATTTGATGCCCATATTATATTAGTTTTTATACTAGTATCTAATGTATTTAAAATTTCACGTTTAATATATGGTTCTATAATAATGCCATACTCATATGCATCATTTATATTTTTAAAAAAAAATAATTTTGTAATGTTTGAATTAAATACATTTTTACATTTTAATGTTACAAAATATCCATTAGACATTATTTAATGATAATATTTATTTTATAAATTAAACGATATGATTTAGTTGATAAACCTAACAATTAACAAAAGTAAAAAAACTAACAAACCTATACATTCAACTCACCAATTGGGGATTCGATGTCGATGTTGTGTCTGCGAATGTTGTATTTATTACAAGCCTCAATTGCCCACTTGAAAAATGTTTTGACAGATTGAACCAATACTTGGGATTGGGTTTTGTCATTTTCCAAATAAGTAGATTGGTCTTGGTTTTGATTAGTGACTTTCTTGTCATAATCAATGGTATAATAGGGATCAATATAAATGACTGTGTTTTCCATATTTTGCATTAAAATAATTAAACATCTATAATACATTTATTTTTTCAATTTTTTAGAGTCCATTTGATTTTATATTTACTGTCAAATACTGTATATAATTCATTAAGTAATTTTTTAAATTCGTTAATATTTTTAGTTTCCAAGTCCCATTCTAAAAAGTTAAAGAATTCTTGAATAGGTTTTTCATTAAAAACATTTCCATCATAAACAATTGATTTTTTTAGTGTTACTTCATTTTCTGTATAAAATTCCTCATCATCGGAATTTGTGTCTACTTGTTTTTCAACATCAATATTATAACGAAAGTTTATAATTGTATTGGACCAATTTACTACTATTTTATAATTATAAGAATAATATCGATAACTATGATATTTGTCATAATCATAATTTAATAGTCCATGAGGTTGATTTTCTTCAATATTAATAAAAACATTTTCCACTTGACTGTTATTAATAAAATCATATAATGGACTTTGATTAGATATCTTGTTCATATAATTCTTCCAAATTTTATTCAAGTTTTGAATATAAAATTGATTATTTTGTTTGTGTAATATACTTTTTTTAACATCACACAAACTAATTATTTGATTATAAGTGGTTTTATCAAATAATGTATTATTGATAAGACTTATTATTTGTTCTGCACTTGCATATTGTTCCATTAAATTAAATATCATTTTTCATAATGATAATTAGAAATCAATTTTTCTGGTTCAATACAGGAATTAATAAATTGTAATCTGGATTTATTATAATTTTCATAATAACTATAGGCTTTGGGTGGAATTATTGTCCAATCTGTATCAGATGGTAATAAATTTAGTTGAGTAAACACATAACCAACTAATGCCGAACAAAAAAATCTAATTGTATTTCTATGAACTATTCTTAAGTTAAATTTTGCACCTATCCAATCTAAAATATTTATATCATATGGTTTATCATCATTTTTAATAATTATGTGTTTTAAGTTTGTATTAAAATCATCAGTTCTTTCAAAATTATTTTTAATATAATAAACATTACCATTTATTCCATTTTCATAATATTTTAATGCATCTTCTAATTTTACCAATTGAACTCCACAAATATGTTCATTATTTATAACATCATTAACATTTTCAATACCGCTCTCAAAAATATATAGACCCTTAAATTCTGGATTAATCCAAGTTGGATCTCTAATAATAATAGAAACATGAGAATATTTTGACCATCCTGCTAATTCAATAAAATAAGAGTACCATTTTTTTGATGAATATAATAATAAATCACCTGTTTGGCAAGTATTTATAAAACAAGAATAATCTATATTTTCCATTATTATTAAATAGAAAATAATAATTTATGATTTTTCAAAATTCTAAAATAATGGAATATATTACGAATGTGCTTAAGGATTCAAATTTTTTATTTGGTTAATTAAATAAAGTTTTTGGTTGTTTTTGTTTTAGTTATTTTAGTTGTTTTTATTAATTGCTATTTTTTGTCATTTCAATTAGTCTCTTAAATTCATTAAATAATATTTTTTCATTTGTTGATTTTATTTTGATATGTTTATCACTTAGTTCAATACATTTTTTATAAACTGAATCTAATAAATTATTATCATTAAAAATGTCAGAATTAATGAATTCATATTCGCTCAGTATAAATTGTAATATTTTAATTGTTTCTAACATTTTAAAAAAGTTATTTATGCAACAATCTAAATTATTCAAGTATTGGGTTAAGGTATTGGAAATATGTGTATTATAATCTGAATAATATTTATAATATCTATAAACACCTGTGTTATGATCTGTTATTGATTTAGATGATTTAACAGAATCTGCGATTATTTCATTAGGATTTTCTTTTATTTTTTTGTTATTTATAAATTCATCATAATCAATAATATGATTATTATATTCTGTAAAAACATAACAAGAAACTTCTACGTTTGTTGGTCTACCATCAAATAGAGGTATTTCTGTTTCCAAATCAATCCATATAAACCTACGTTTTAAATATTTATTGATACGTTTTTCTAAATTAGCAGGATACAATGGATTAATCACATACATATTTTTTTTATAAATCATATATAATTCATTGTTTGATAAATAATTAGAATGTTTATGGTAAAAATATATTATTTTTCCATTTGAAAATAATACCAGTCTACATATATTCAAATCTATCATTTCAACAAATTCTTCAATAGTACAATTGTATATTATAATTATTTGAATTTTTTTATTATTCTTTGTGTAATTAGTAATATTTTTAATAAAATGACTAAATGCACATTTATGATATTCAATTTCATTAATATCTTCATTTAAATTATTTTTATAAATTGTATGGTTTGTATAGGTTGTATGGGTATAACCATATTTTGCAAGAAAATTACAATATTGTTCTTGTAATAATTTTTCATGTGGTGTATATAATGATAAACATGTGTATTCATTATATTTAGCTGGAATACGAACAAAAATATCTAAATCAGAATCATCTTCAATATTTTTATTATAGTACACGCTTATTGCAGATCCACCTGCTATAAAACCATTAGTTTTATAGAGAATATCAGTTAAATCATTCAAGTCTAAACCGAAATGTTCAGCCAACGAGTTCATTGTCAAATTATTTATATAAATAGTAACTTAAAAAATCAATTTTTATTTTAATATTTTTAACACAGTTTAAAATTAAAATATATTAGAATTTAATAATACTGTAATATGACTGTAATAGTTCATGAAAATAATTCTACTGGTAAAAATGTTATTAGTTTACCTTCTAATACCAATAACAATTTAATTAAAAATATTATAGAAAATCCTAATAATACAAATATTCAAGTTACTAACAATAAATATACAACAACTATCCAATATAATAATGAATCAAATATAAAAGATCTAGTTACATCTAGAGCTGACACATCATCGCCAACAACTACACCTGAAAATTCATTTATATTAGACTTTAAAATAACATCAGATAATATAACAAATAATAATAATCTTATTGAATTGCCATTTAATCCAGATGCAAAATTAACTATTGATTGGGAACCATCTGTTACAAATAATTTAACAACTCACACATATAAAACAGCCGGAACTTATAAAGTTAAAATATCGGGATCAGCTACAAAATTTGGTTATAATATGTGGAAAGGTGTTGATAAATTAATTAGTGTTACACAATTTGGTTCTTTAGGTATTATAGATTATTCATATGCATTTAATAATGCTATTAATTTAACTTCAGTACCAAATGATCCCAAATTTTCTACAAATGTTACTCATATGTCTTTTATGTTTAATGGTGCTAGTAAATTTACTTCTGATTTAAGTAGTTGGGATGTTAGTAAAGTTACTAATATGAATGGAATGTTTGATGGTGCTAGTCAATTTAATTCAGAATTAAAAGATTGGAAAGTTGGTAATGTTACTGATATGTCTAGTATGTTTAATGGTGCTAGTCAATTTACTTCTAATTTAAGTAGTTGGGATGTTAGTAAAGTTACTAATATGTCTTTTATGTTTTCACGTGCTAGTCAATTTACTTCTAATTTAAGTAGTTGGGATGTTAGTAAAGTTACTAATATGTATTTTATGTTTAATGGTGCTAGTCAATTTAATTCAGAATTAAAAGATTGGAAAGTTGGTAATGTTACCGATATGTCTGGTATGTTTAATGGTGCTAGTCGATTTACTTCTAATTTAAGTAGTTGGGATGTTAGTAAAGTTACCAGTATGTCCGGT